>OGOZ01000378.1_pt1 | contig 31128 bp, 24 predicted proteins | sample 1552801 | NCBI WGS metagenome assembly OGOZ01 (sample SAMEA2580196, study PRJEB22360) | human gut metagenome | biome: human gut; feature: human-associated habitat; material: faeces | place: Denmark | collected 2008/2010 | reverse complement strand
GGTTTCCATGAACCAGATGTATTCTCGGATTTTCTCCGGGGCAACCGCTTCATTCAGGCAATCGCCCACAAGCAGCGGTTCGCCAAGATCATAGAAGCTGAAATTGCCGCCCGTACCCTCCACGGCGTTCTTGCCCTCGCCGTAGCCACGGATCACGCGCTTCACGCGCTCGGCGGTGATGCTGTCGGCGTAGTCCATCATCTCAACGAGGATGAACTTGCGGTGTCCACCGTCCGCCTTGTTCATGTTGAGGACAGCATGGGCGGTGGTGCCGGAACCGGCGAAAGAATCAAGGATAATATCGGCATCTTTCGTGATTGCTTGAACCACGCTTTCAATTAGTGCGACCGATTTCGGATAGTCGAACGTTTTGGGCGATTCAGGAAAAATGTCTTTAAGCGTTTGCGTTCCGTTAACAGTGAAAAATGCTTTTTCAGACCATATCGTAGGAACCTGTCCACCTACGGTCTGATTTTCTCCAAATAACAACGTAGGAACGCCATCTTCATGCCCTAAAACTTCCAACTCGCCGTCTTTGATTTTCTTGATAACTCCACTTGGAAGATATACTATTCTTTCAGAATTACCGCATTGTAACAAGCTTCCTCCTCTTTTCTGGTTCAATTTTTCCTTAACATCCGCATATGAATGTGCATACACATAACCATATTGAGCTTTTCCCGATAGATCGTATCCTTTGATGAAGCGGCCTTCCCATCTTCCATCTTTTCTCTTATAAATGTTTTCTCCTCTTTTAGCCATAATCGACTCCTCCTATGACGGATAATTTGACGGCTTATAATGTACAAAACCGTATTTCATAAGCAACATCAATATAATTATCCTCTTGTTTTCGACATATTCAAAAAAATTTCAGCTTTTTCCGGCGACATATTGACACAAACGGCGACATGCATTATAATAATAAACACAGATTATTATATTCTCTTGTTTCGTACAGTGAAATAATTTACGAAAAGAATCAGCGCTATGAAAGGATATGTATTTGTGGAAACCGAAAGAAAAGATGTTCTTATTGGAAAATTGACCGCGAATTTGCCAGTTCTTAGAACGATGCTTCATTTGTCGCAATCGGACTTTGCAAAATTGTTGGGCATGAGTCGACAGCAAATTGTTGCTATCGAAAATAAGAAAAGAAAAATGACATGGTCTACTTTTCTCGCGGCCGTCCTCATTTTTAAAAGTAATGAAGAGACGAATCAATTGTTGTCTGTGTTTGGCATCTATACAGAAGATTTAGAAGAATTCATAAAGAAAAAAGATGATCGTAGTACAGACATATAACAAGGAGAGAGAAAAATGAGAGCGAAAGAACTCTGCTACAAAATAGAAGTGATTCCGGATTTAAGTTTAAATAAATATTCTTCATTGGACGGAAATGGTGTTGAGGGTGTTTTAGAAAAACACCTAGCTTTCTTGCGCCAATGGAATCGTAAAGGAGCACTATCCGGAACCTCCATTCATTTATATTACTATTACGATGGCCAAAAGGAAGATGGAACATATGCCATCGGTTCAAAAGGTAGCAAACTCCAAATACTTTTTGCCGTTCGTGGCGAAGAGGAAAAATTGAATAATGTACCTCAATTGGTATCCGCCTCTACACTGTCAGACTATTTCAAGTTCACGCCATGTACATTTGAAGACTTTTTGGAAGAATGCAAGATTGTGAGCACATCTTTTTCCGTGTGCAGCACACTAATCAAAAAGGAAGTGTTTGTTAAGTCATCGCTAGAAATGGCAGGTGAAGATGGCGGATATTATACTGTCCCTCAATGGGAAATGAATGATGATGGTCGTCTTTACAATATGAGCAAGTTGATGGAGTCTTTGGATAAGCAAATGCTATATCGTATTGATCTTTATCCCGTGGAGAAAAGTTCTGCTCTAAGAGAAGCTCTGAGAAAGCCGACATCCATTTTGCGTGAAAGACAGTATTCCAAAGCAGGTGCAACAGGTCAGCGAGATTTTGAAGCTGAAAATGTACTCAAAGGTTACGATGATCTTTTAACGAGTGTGGATTCTTCTCCGCATTTTATTGCCAATGCTTTTGTTTTTGCTAATGATCGCGAAAACTCCGCAGTTGTATTAGATGCTGCAGGAGCAGAGGCTTTAATGAAGGGCAATTATGAAATCGGCACATTTGCAGGTAATTTTACACTTCATGCTTTCCTTGATGATGAGCCTATAGATTACTACGATAGGCGAAAAAAAGTCATTATGCAGAAGGGGCAGCAGGGTTTAATTATCTGCAAAGAAGAATCTCAAAACTATAAATTGAGATATTTGCCGACGCTGTTTACACTCGAAGAAGCGGCTCCTTTCTTTAGATTTCCTGCGCTATATGAAGGCGAAGTGATCCAAAAGAGAAAAGAGACTGCACCAAAAGAGGTTAGTGCGGAAAATGGTTTGTTTTTGGGCACGGACGATAATGGATATGATGTTTATTTCCCACTGAAAAACTTAGCAAAGCATGCGTTTATAGCCGGCGTACCTGGTTCCGGCAAGACAAACACGATGCATCATCTAACATCTACATTGTGGAAGAGACATCACATACCTTTTTTAGTGCTTGAACCTGCCAAGCAGGAATATCGCGCTCTAGTCAATCAAAAAGGCATGGAAGATGTTTATGTCTTTTCGCCGAACGCGGATATGTCATTCCCACTTCACATCAATCCGTTTGAGTTTCCCAAGGGGTTGCTGCTGGCAGAGCATATCAGAAGATTATGTTCGGTATTTGAGGGTGCATTCCCTCTTGATAATCCTATGCCGTTCCTTCTTGACCAAGCAATTGAAGCTGTGTATCGGGACTTGGGCTGGACTCCGGAAACCGTTTATACAGATGAAACAACACTTAAGTTCCCGACAATGTCCATGTTGTACAAGCGACTTGAAGATGAACTTAAGACTACTACATATAGCGAAGAAATCAGAGGAAATCTCGAATCTGCACTTAAGGTTCGTATCGGGAGCTTATTGCGTCGAGAAATGGGAGATGTTTTCGATGTCCCGAGTTCAACAATACCACCAGAAAAATGGTTGACCATTCCGGCGGTAATAGAACTGGAGTCTATGGGTACCGGCCCGGCAAATTTCTTGACATTGATGCTATGTGCGCTGATTCGAGAAGCCCTAAAAGTAAATCCGCATCACGATAAAGAATATGCCCGTCATGTGATTTTCATTGAGGAAGCGCATAACTTGATCGGCCCAGAAGCGGAGGAAACATCAGGCGCCGATGCAAATCCAAAGCAAGCAGCAACAGCCTTTGTCGTTAAAATGCTTGCTGAAGTTCGGGCACTTAAGGAAGGCATAGTCATAGCGGATCAGTTGCCAACTGTTATGGCGCAAGAGGTAATCAAGAACACCAGTTTGAAAATCGGTTTGAGAATTACTTCGGCTGATGATCGTGGACTGCTTGGAAGTACGATGGCTGCTAACTCTCTTCAGTTGGAAGAAATGGCTACATTCAATATTGGTAGGTCCCTTATCAGTTACGAAGGTTTGATGAGACCGTTTACAATGCAAACTCATGAATGGTGTGGAAATTGGTCTACACCACACTGTGATAAAGATACTTTGGATGCAGGATGGTGCAAAGCCAACTGTCCATATTATGCTAATGGCGATTGTGAACCTCTCGAAAATGACAGAAGCAGAATAACTACCTCCCCTTCTGACACCGAACTCGTAGAAATTATGAGAAACAGAAATGTTTACCGTGAGATTTGCGATCGCAGCTTTATCATTGAAAGCACAAGGTTCAGCCGTGATTACACGAAGCTTAGCAGTCAAATCGAAAGCATTATTGAGCATGTGCGCAAAGTGAATCTCAAAGAAGTCGATATCAAAAATCTTGAGGCACGCGTTTATGAGATGTCAGAAGAATTGATGGCCACTCCTAACTGGGAAGATAACCAAGAGCAACAAGCTGTAATCAAAAACACAGCTGATTATGTTGGACAATTAAAGTTGGAACTAAAAACCAAATACCTGTCTTCCGAAAAGTTTAGGAAAGCTTATGATGCAATTGTTGATTGTATTATACTCGCCAGACGAATTCAGGATAGAAAAAAGCACTGGACCAGACTGGGAATAACAGAGTTTAAAAATATCAATCGACTGGTGGCAGCGGGCACTGAACTTACACAAATACAAAAGATGGTCTATGGCGTAAACGAAATTCAAAAGGGAGTTTTGTTAATTGCGCAACAGTTGTTTATAATGGCGAGCCCACATCTGCCTAATGCCGAAAGAATTCGCAGAGAACTTGAGCAGGCCATATATACATTTAAAGCTAAAAATATACTACCCAAATCCAGATGATTTAGAATGGAGGAATTGTTATGGGAAGCAAAAAGAGTGGAATTCTTGAAAAAATTAAGGAAGGTGACCAAATCGGGAGAGAGGCAATTGAATCCGGTGAGCAGTTAGAGGGCGATGGAAGCGAAATTAAGTCGCTTTTAGACGGAATTGATACCTCTATGGACGAAGATGATCTCTCTGCGGTCAGAAGTGCCGAATCCGGATACAGTTCTGATTTCAAATCCGCTTTCAAAGAGAATGTTGAAACAAAAGAAGCTGACATGGAAGGCGTTGAAGGCGAAGCGTCAGATTCCGCCAGTGGAGAACTTGAAAAAGTAAATGATGCCGCAGATAAATTCAAAGAAATGTCTGGAGTCAGTGATATCGGACGCAACAACGCCGAAGGCGCTGCAGATAAAATGAGAAGCAGCGCTACTGAATATGAGGATTTTGTATCGGAGGCAACATCGATTGTAGAAGATACCAAAGGTGATGTAGCTTCTTTAAAAAGTTCGATTGAAAACATCTTTGGATAAAATTCGCATTTAGGAGACTATTATGAAAATCCGTGAATTGACACAAAAAGCGGAAAATTTAATAGAACAAGGCGAGAATGCGAAGCAAAGACAGATTCATTATCAGCAGCAAGCCAACACGGCAAGGGCCCAAGTTATGTCTGCTTACGCCAGGCTTGAGGCAGCTGCATCAGAAACCGACGAAGAAGGAAATCCAATTGGAGATGTAAGCGGAGCAAGAGCCGAAGTTTATGCGGCGCAAGCACTTCTTGAATCGGCGGAAGTTAATCTTGCAGAAGCTAATCAGCAGCTTGAGATTGTTGGGCGAAGAAAATTGGATGCAGTCCACGAGATTGAGAGATATGAAAATGTCGAAGAAGGCAATATGTCAAAATTGGCAGAACTGCAGAAAAAACGCTTCGGAGCAAACGCCAACGCGTTTATGGCAGATCTCGCAGCTCGGATGAATTCCGGTGAGCAAGCACGTCAGCAATTGCTTCATAGTATGGGCATGTCATCTCAGGGCAAAAGTTATTCGGCTGGAGGTGTCTCAGGATCCGCTGGTGGTGTTGCAGGAACTGTTTCTTCAGGTGTTGGCGATGTTGCTGCAAGTAATACATATGGGTTTGCGCCAGCAATGTTGTCGCATAGAGATAGGATCAAATTGGATTATTCTCAACGCGCATATGCCATATGGAACAACTCCAATCTATCTACTTCGGAGAAGGCAACCCTCTTGCGTACTGAACGTGAAAAGATGCAGTCTGAATTAGATTTGTATGACGAAAAGAATTCTGTTCCTATTATGGCAAAGACTCGTGGAGGAAGCACAGCAACAAAGAGCTTTTCTGTTGCCGAAAGATATGAACAGCTAAAGGCTGACTACTGTGAAGATGTTGGAAAGATACTAAACGACTCTTCCCTTAACAACTCACAAAAGTTAGCTATGATTTATGATTTGCAGCAAAAGTATAGTGACACATTAGTTGCTGAGAATCTTGCTTCAAGTGAATATGGTTCCTTTGGAGGTCCGCTATCATGGTTTGGTGCAGCTTCCGCTGATTCTTCTAAGTATGAAGGTATTGATAGAGGAACTGCAGCACGAGCATCGGTTGAGAAAATCTCTATGAGCACCTATAAATCCCCTGAAGCTCGTGAGAAAGTGTTAAATCATCCGCAATTTGCTGGAATGACTGAATACGATGGTAAACGCGCATATGTGTTTGGAATGAATGACGCAAAACTGAACGATCTAAAGTATTCGCAAGGTAACAATAATAAAGGGTGGCGCATGACCTGTGGCATAGCGCAATCCGCAAATATGTTAAATCGTGCTGGAATAAATGAGACTGAAAACAGCATGGTTAATTATTGCAACAAGCATAACTTGTGTGGTAATTCAAGCATATTTAATAAAGAGATGAATGGTGGTACCTCACCGGCTCGCATTGCAACAATGCTTAGCCAAAAAGGATTGCCATCGCATTTCGATTCTTCAATAACTACAGAGGAAGTTGCCAACCTCGTAGAAAATGGTCATGGTGTGATAATTGGTGTCAATGCTGGTTATCTTTGGAGCAGCTACTATGGTAGCGCTCGTGGAAACGGTAATGCCAACCATACAATATCCGTTGTTGGCACACTGCGTGATGAAAGTACACACAACATACTAGGCTTTTTCATCAATGATACCGGGCGTGGTCAACAAGGCGATCAAAAGAGGCTTGTTTCTCTTGCGAAATTTAATGAAGCGTTTGATGTTCCAGGACATGCTGTAATTGCCACAGATAATCCAATTGTGTGAGGAGGGTTCATATGAAAGTTTCAAATATAATGACTTCATTCTATGATGATGAAATGTTTAAAAATGAATTTGCAATTGCGTTTTCATTGTCCATACCATTTCTTATTTCTAATGATGATGACTCTTGTGACGTGGCATCATTGATATATCAGTCGGACATTTATGATGAAAACAATGTTGAATGCATCGGGTATTTACATTACAAAGACAGTGTGAAATATGCATTGAATTCTGTCACAACTGCAAACAGCGATTCTACCTTTACATTGGTAAAAAAAGCGGATTTGAAGATAGAATCGAAGCAAGATTATGAAAGCGTTTTGTCGCAGATCTATGATTATCTTGAAGAAATCAGAGCATTTGCGTTTAAGACACCAAATGAATTATCGGGTGAACAAAAGAAATGTGTAGCAAACTACACACAATTACTACGAACGTTAAACTCTGATAAATTGTTGGAGTGTTATTACGCGATAGAACCATTATTTTGTGATTGGTGTTGTACCGTCACAATCAATGCATAGACAATAGTAATTAATGGAGGAAAGAACAATGAGTAATGAAATGACGACTGCTAACACCCAGCAATCTCAGGGCGAGCAAATCAAAAATTGGTCATCATGGAAAAGCTGGAATGCAACTATAAACGAGCATTCCGCTGTTGTTGGTATGCAGTTTTTGAAGGAACTCTGTGGGGCGTACCAAACTGCGCTTACTAAGGCAAAAGAAAAGTACGAGGATGATAAGAAACGAATTTATAATCAAAATCGTTCCAATCTGACATCGATTAACAATCGCGAACGCACAACTGTTCACGATCTGGAAAAAGCGCGCGTTGAGGCTATGGCCGCCATTGCTGCAAGCGAAAAAGAATCGTATGTTACATATCACGATGATTTAGAAAAATACTTGAAGAATAATGAGTCGAAGGGATTCATTCGTAAAATCATTGAGAAAATGATTGCAGGGCAAACTTCCGCTATGGAAAGCAGCACGCAAGTTTCTTATCAGCAGACGCAGGCTGTCCGTGAGCAGTTGTCAGCCGCGCTGAATGCTCAGCGCGAACAGCAAAAGCTGCTTTATCAAGAAATAACCAAACAAGCAAACGCTGCCGCTGAGCTGGATCGCTCCAAAGAGTCTGTTCGATATAACGAAGAGATGGAAAAACTCCAAAGCGATTTCAAGAAAGCAACATCGGATATGGATCAGCAGTTCCGTAAGGCTCTTAATGAAGTAATGAGCGATTCCGATATTGGCTCTTATGTGAAGATGGTTCTTTCCTCCATTCCGGCATTTGAGGGTTACACTTGCTCCACAACTATTCCCGAATATGTTTGCTTCGGTGATGTGACTATGGAGATTGCACGAAAGACAAGCCTTCATCCTGAGGTTTCTCAGCTAATGACAAATGAAGTCGGCAGAGCTCTTGACTCCTCTACTCCGGGTGTAATTACAGCGAAGTTACCTTATTGTCAGCGACTTGATGATGGCATATCATTGTTCCTCAACTATTCGCCGTCCGAGCGAAAACTTTATCAGGATCATCTTAGAATGATGCTTTTGAAGTTGTTTATGGCTTTTCCTGCCGGCAAATTGGAAGCAACAATGATCGATCCCCTGGAGTTGGGCGAAACATTTGCGATGTTTACAAAGCTTGGAGAAGAGCAGTCTAGAATTATTGATACAAAGATTTGGTCTCAGGAGAAAGACATCTCTGAGTCCATCAATATCTTGCGTCAGAAATTGGAAACCATGACTCAAGCTTATGGCAATGACAAAGTCACCAGATTGAAAAAAGAACCGGTGCGAGTACTTGCAATTACAGACTTCCCTACCGGTTTTACTCAGAATGCACTTCGGGATCTCCAGGCTATCGTCCGTAAAAGTGCTTCATGTGGTGTATGTGTATTTATTTGGGCTAATAGCGAAGAAATTGCTAAGCTTCAGGCTTCACAGCAGTCTATCTTCAATGAAATTAAGCAGATGTTGCATGTTGCCTTTGCTACCGCTAATGGTGCATTGAGACTTGAAACTGCAAAATATGAGGGTGTGTATCTCCACTTAGATTCCATGCCTAGAGCGCAAGATCATACCCACGCTATTATAAATACTCTGACTAAGGGTATTCATACTTCTCCTAAAGGAATTGTTCACTTTACTGATATGTATGATGGCATTGAAGACCCCAACAACTGGTTTGGAGAAAATTCAATCAGTGAATTTTCTGTTCCGATTGGTATTAAGGGGGCAAGCACGATAGTGAAGATGACTGTCGGCAAAACCGATGGTAGTACAACTCATCATGCGCTTATTGCCGGCCAGACTGGTGCTGGTAAATCCACATTGCTTCATACCATCATCATGAGCACTTTGCTTAATTACTCCCCAGATGAAGCTCAGCTATATTTGGTCGACTTTAAGGAAGGCGTTGAGTTTAAGACCTATTCTAAGCTGAATCTTCCTTCCATCCGTGTAGTAGCTATCGACTGTGAACGCGAATTTGGCCTTAATATTTTGAAAGAACTTCAAAAGGAAATGAAGAGACGCTACGATCTGTTCAAGCGCGAAGCAGATCGAGAAGAGATTTCCGATTATCGCAAAATTACCGGCAAGAAGATCCCCAAGATACTGGTCGTGTTTGATGAAGTGCAGGAACTGTTCCGCGGTGCTTCTGATGACAGTATCAGCAAAGATTGTGAAACCATTCTCGGTGAATTGCTTACACTTGGTCGAGCGGCAGGTATTCATGTTATATTGGCTTCGCAGAACTTTAATTTGATTTCTTCTATTAAACCGACCTTGTTTGCTCATGCGGCGATCAGAATCGCCATTAAAGGCTCTGAAGATAGTGCAAGCTCTGTTTTGGGAGATAATAATCCTGGCGCAAAGCAACTGCAAGACGGTGCTACTGGTGCTGCAGTTTATAACGATGCAAGTGGCAAAGAATCTGCAAATGTTATTTTCCAGGTTGGATATTTGGAGAAGGATGAACGCGCCAAGTATTTAAGCAAATTGAGTGCTCTGCAAAACAGCGAAGCATTCTCCAAAAAGTATAAGGACAAAACACGCATTTTGCTAACAAATGCAGAGGACGATATTTTTAATGTCTTTAATCAGTTAATTATCAATAAGAAAGTAACACAATTGGATGACGATGCTACGAGATATTGCCTCACGATCGGTGACGGCTTTGAATTGAATCGCAAATTCAAGATTGGTATTGCACCTCGCGCCCGACAGAACTTACTTATGATTGGTAATGACGAAAAGCGTGCAGCTAGCATTTTCTACTTCTCCATACTCAGCCTGCTATATGGTGAACTTGGGAATGCGGATGTTCGTAAAGACAACCAGCTTATCCACCTTATCGACCTTGCTGTTGAAGATGAATATATCGAGCCAAGCAACACCAATTTCAAACACATTGAATCTTTGTTCCAAAAGCAGGTAAAACGTGTTGGAATGCGCGATATGGATGAGCTTATCGGTGTCACATATGACACATTGACTCGCAGAATGGACGGTATAGAGCCCACGGACGAGAGATTGTTCCTTATGTTCTTTGGAATTAACAGAGCTCATAAGCTTGTAAGCGGCAATATGTATGAAGACAGTGAGAACGGTGAAATGTCCACACTATCCAAGCTTGCGGAAATTATGAAGCACGGCGCAAAATTTGGCATCAATTGCATCGTTTGGGGCGAAAACCTTGCAGCAACAAGCAAAGTTATTGGTGCGAACATTGAGCGTGATTTTGCACAGCGCATTGTTTTCTCTACTGACAACGCTACAATGGAGCAGCTTGTTATGGAGCAGAATGGCAACGCTTTAAGACCCACAACTGCAGTTTATATGAATGTGGATGATGATGTTAAAAATACACATTTCAGACCTTATGAGATTCCTGCAAAAGTCTGGGTTGATAAAATTGCAAAAACCTATCGTGAATTTGAGTAAGTTGGAGGGATCATACAATGAATGATATTCAAGCTAAAGAGAACATATATAACGCAGCAACAGCGGCGGTAAACAAGCAGCAAGAAAACCTCTCGGCAGCCGCAGCGCAAGTAACCCAAGTTAAATACACATATCTTCACAACATGGTACATACCGCCGTATTAAGTGAAAAGGTCAGAAGAAAAAAGGACTCATTATCCAAACTTATAATTTGGGGTGGCGCCGGCATACTTGGTTTAATTTTACTTCTGATTAACATTGTTATTGGCATTGTTTTTATAGCTGTGGTGGCCGGTATAGCATGGCTGGTAAAGCAGCAAACCGGCGACGCCAAAGTTGTAAACTACAATAACAGAAAAGCATTTTTCTCAAAGTATGCTTATGCAGTTCCCGCAGATGAGCAATTAAAATGGAAGCATGGGGACATATCCTATGCAAACAACACCACCAAATCCGTAGATGGTTGGCGTTGCCCAAAGTGTACTACGGTGAACGCTGATACTTCCAACTTCTGCATTTGCTGCGGAACTAAAAAACCGTAAAAGATATTATATCCTCTGGGGCTACAACTTGTAGCCCCAGAGGATAGACCTTCGGGAGACCACATATGTTTGGATTAGTTAGACCTTATTACAAAAAAATGATTAAGCAAGAGAAATGCGAATACAAATGTTACTATTGTGGTCTTTGCATGGGTATGGGAAGAACAACGGGCCTTTTTTCCCGATTCCTTATTAACTACGATGTTTGTTTGGCATATTTGGTGGCCGATTCGATTTCCCTTGATACAGATATTAAAACGGCACGATGTCCTTTTTCCCTGATTAGACGGGTCAAGTATAGGGATAATCCTGTTTTACTGGATAAATTATCCAGTATTAACTACATCCTCACTTATCACAAAGTGAAGGACGATATCGACGATGATAATAGCAAAATTGCGAAAATTGTCGAGTGCTTAATGAGAAAAAAATACAATAGCATTAAAGAGGTAAGCGAGCGCACAATCTGTGCAGTAATAGATGGCATGGAAGCTATAAAAAGAGCAGAGTCATCCAATGAAAGAATTAGCGTCCGTGATTCGGCAGTACCGTTCGGTAAGCTATTAGAAGGCGCAATGACAGGCTGCTTAGAGGATCCGGAAGATGACAGGGTATTCACCACTCTTTGTAAATACCTTGGAATGTGGATATATGTTGTTGATGCCTGTGTAGACTTAAAAAAAGATATTAAGCGAAACAAATATAATCCTCTTAAGGCGGGATATTTTAATGCTACGGTTGAAGATATAGTTGAATTACGAAAAGAGGAAATTACTGATTTCTTGGTAAGCTGCAAACAATCTATGCAGCAACTTTTAGAGATATTTGCTTGCGGTAAAAACGAGGGACTTGTACACGATCTTTTTGAGTACCTTTTACCGCAAGATGTTGCTGATATGCTTAAATAGGAGGACACCATGGATATTTATCAGATTCTACGCGTTCGGAAGAATGCCGATAAGGCCGAATTGCAGGCCAAATATTTAAGAATGCTTGATTCTTATCAGATGACGGCAACTTTTGCTGAAGAACAAGAAATTGCGGATATAGCGCAGGCAAAATTGGAACAGCTTATTGCTGCAGGAAAAGAATGCGGATTATATAACGAACATCCCGAATCCAATACGACAATTACTCAACAAACCAACATCAGTTCTATAAAACTCGCACTTAATAGCAGCAGATCCGATGTGTCGAAATTAAAAGGAAGCAATATTTCAGGTAAAATTGACGCACTTTCGGAAAGCGCAGAAAAGCATTACCTTAAAGCAGTAGTAACGCTTCGTATTGATAGCAGCTTCCAAGGGTGTCAAAATGCCGTTGCAGAATTACATAAAGCTATAGAGTTAGATCCATCCAACGAAGCTTATATAGGCTTGTTGGATGCCATTAGTGAACAAATTCGAGATTATGAGCAGCGACAAAGAGATAAAGCTGCGCAAGATGAACGTGACCGCCAAGAGCAAGAAAGAAGGAGCCAACAGGCTGTTGCGGCAGCTCAGCGAAGACGGTTTTGGAATTCGGCAGGACCGTGTCTAGGCGGTTTAGCCAGCCTTGGTGTTGTGGCACTGATGTGCTGGTGTGGATGTGAATGCTGTAAGTCCTCTGGCTGCGGGGCATGCTGTTAATGAGGTGAATTATGGAATATAAAAGAACGATATATCTCCTTTCATTGCTTCATTCTGCAACCGAAGGAGATAAAAAAGAGCGAATCGAAGAGCTGTTTAAGCGTGCTGTCACATCTACGGATGAATATCAGAAATTAAAAAAGCTGTTTCAGTCAACTTCCTTTATAGGAATTGATGGTGTTGATAAACACGATGAATGCAAACAGACACTCCAGAGAACAATCGCTGATATTACAAATCCAACAAATAACATTAAGCATTTGGATTTGTTGATACAGCAGGTTGAAAACGAATTAAAAAAGGCTGATGGATTGCTCTCTTCTCCAGGCTTTTTTGATGATGACTTTATAGCAGTCAAGTCGGAGTCTGTGGATCTGTACAATCGATTCTATCGTACATTTGCAAATTGTATTTGCTATTATTTAATATCGCAGTTCGGAGTAAAGGCTATTCGAAATCTGACATTTAATAATAAGGCAGGATTTCAAGATGTAGTTCGATTGGTAAATCAGCAATACGGCAACGAATTGTTTATGAGCTACCAAACCAAAAAGCCTTTGACTTGGAAAATAACAAAAGCTTCGTTTGCTGAAGATAATTTCATATTGTACGAAGGATATAAATTAGAATACACGGAAACGCCGTTGAGTTCATTGCTTCAAAAAGTTCAGGTTGATGAATACTATCGCCTTTCACCTTATATTTTTGCTGCAACCTCACCTGCGGTGCAAACACCGTTTGTTGGAATAGGAAATATTCTTGGAATTGAAGCAATCAACGGTTTATCTCTGCTTGACTCGGAAATTGTTACTGCCCTTCCAGTTTCTGCTTTTGCAACAGAGTTTGAACCAAATGATTTGCTTGGGGCCATTAAACGCTCTTTAAATACGGACTGTTATTGCATTTCTCCAGAGGACCTGATTGCTGCACTTAACCGGCAAAGACTTTCCAATACAGTTGCAAAGCGTCGTAGAGAAAACAAATGTATATTTTGCGGGAAATCAACGGTCGCTCATATTGCATGTAAAGAGCACTTATCAATAGCAAGCCAGCAGGTGTAATTATGTATGTAAAGCGTGTATGCTATCCAATTCAAGTTCTCGGCCCCGGACAAAGGATTGGAATATGGCTAGCCGGATGCGACAAAAGATGCTCGGGGTGCATGAGCCCTGAACTTCAAACCACAAAAGGAAGCAAAAATATTTCCGTAAAAGAAATAGAGAAAATGTTTGAGAAAATAGTAGACCGAATTGACGGCGTTACTATTTCCGGCGGAGAACCTTTTTTGCAGGCAGAGGAGTTATACGAGTTAGTTCATTACCTCAAACAAAATATTACCGATGATATCATTATTTATTCGGGATATATGTTTGAAGAGCTAAAGCAAATGCAATCTATTTATGTGGATAAAATATTAGATTTAATTTCTGTCCTTATTGATGGCGAATACATAGATGAACAAAATGACGGGATTGGCATACGAGGTTCGAGCAATCAAAAAATACATATTTTTCGCAACTGCAACGATTACTCGAAACTGTCAACTGAGGAAAGAAAATTACAAACATTTCGCTATAACGGACAAATACTTGTAGTAGGAATACAATAAGGAGGTATGAAGGTGAGTTTGGAAAATATTGCTGAAACAATGCTTGAAACAAATACAGGCGAAACCAGACTTGATTCAGCAGTGCCTGGTGAAACAATGCTTGATCGATCATTCGGATCAAATAGTGGTGATAGAGTTATACTGAATCCGGGTCAAACAATTGCCAAAGACTATGTGGTCATCAATCAAATTGGTGATGGCGGCACACAGGCCTCTGTTTATATTGCACGACGTGAAGGAAAGCAATGCGCAATCAAAATGTATAACCGAGGATATAAGCCTTCGGAGGATTTTGTGAAGAACCTCAAGGGGCATTCCTGCCCTTATGTAGCGAATCTTCTAGACTACGGATATGAAGATGATACATATTATGAGGTATATGAATATTACGGGAATGGAACCCTTGAAGAAAAAGGAAAATGTTCTTTAACTTTTATCAAGGATATTGTTGTACCCAACATGAATGAGGGTTTGCACTTCCTTCATACATTCAACGGGAAAGGAATTGTTCATGGCGACATAAAGCCCAGCAACATCTTTCTTTCTAATGATGAATCTCATATTGTTATTGGAGACTTTGGTATCAGCTCCTATCTTGATAAAAAAGGGAAACTGATTGATGAGATAAAAGGAACACCAGAGTATGCGCCAAGAACGGTATCCTTTTTTGGAAAAACAACTAAAACACCCGCATATGATTACGGCGCACTGGGCTTAGTTCTTATTAAGCTGGCTACAGGCCATTCTCTCTTTGAAGGCCTGGATATGACAGCAATCACTCAAATGTGGGAAGATGGGATCGAAGTTCCCGAAAATATTGACGGGCGTCTTAGGCGATTGATATCGGGATTGCTGGTTGAAGACGAACAGAAACGTTTTGGCTACGAAGATGTAAAGAAATGGTGCGAAGGTGAATTTGTTAGAATTAAGGACAACAGCATTTATTCAGAAGAGGATTTTGAAGATCAAAACGCAGAGCCGGATCCACTGATATTTGGCATTTTTGATGACAGGATTGTTACTGTTGGTTCGTTGAAAGAATTAGCGGTTGCTATCGCTGAAAACTGGAATCACACAAAGAAGCAGCTCAAAAGAACACCTTTCTTTGAGTTTATAGCCCAATTTGATTCTGACTTAGAAAAGGATATCAGAGAATATAGTAAGTTGGCTGATGAGGATCAAGCGGTATTTTATACGCTTTATCGAATTCGTAAAAATCCCAATTTAATATATAAAGGCGTTAATTACGGTAATGCAAAGGAATTTGTTAATGGTTTGAATTCTGAAATTACCGAAGATATGCGAGCTATTATCAACAATGACCTTTTTGAATTTTACCTGAAGGCTAATGGTTATGAGCCAGCCCTTATCGATCAGGTCAGGCGAATAATCAAAATGAACAACAGCAGTCCGGATTTTGTTCCAAGAATGTTATATTATCTTTTCAACCGTGAAAAGGAATACGAAATAAACGGCAAAACTATTTCAACGATTGACGAGTTTGTTAGCGAAGTTGTAAATATGGACCTTGCAGACATTGAAAAAATGACCAATGACACAAAATTGATGGCTTGGTTGTATAGCATCGGATATAAAGATGACATTTTAAAATTTTTTGAACTATAGACAGAGGGCGTTTATGAGTAGCGAAGTGTATATACGGTGGGAGGTTCGTAACCTCGAAAACATACACCGTCAACTGAAAATTCAATTGGAAAAGGAACGAGAGCACCAAGCGGAATTATTCCGGCAAATGGCCAAAGATATCGGAAGTGTAACTGAAAAAATCAATGCTGCCAAAACGGCAGCGGCCTCGGCCACAACTGCTTCGGCAACCCGTACCGAGAGAATCAGTAATGTCAAGGATTACGATACAAATGAAGTTATTTCAACCGGTTTATCAGAAGGATTAGAAAACATTAGTGTTGAGACTGGCAATTCTGATAAAAGAAATTTGGCTGTCATTGACTGGTCGAATCTTTTGGACGCTTTTGAAGCAGAAACTTCAGACAAGGTGAAGAAACTTACATATGCACAAGAAATAAATGCACAACTCGCTACCGCAGTGTTGGAATCTGAAGATGATGTCAAGGCACGCAACAGTTTCGTTTCATACCTTAATGAGCTTTTAAACGACAATGAACTTGATTATGAATACTTTAAAGAACTTGTTGCGCGGCGTTTTGATTCGCTTAAAAAGAAAATAGAAATGTTTGAACCTGCCGATGCCACAGATGAGTTATTTGAATACTATGCACTCTGTGAACTGCTTGGCATTAAGCCGAAGAAGATAAAAAAAGAAAGTATTAAAACAGAAAGCAAAAAGCTTCTTGAACGCTATACAGAAAAAAAGAAAGAAGACTATGTTTATCAAAACCTCGTTGAAGTTTTTGAGGAACTAAATATGAGCGTTGTTGATGAAATGGAATTGGATGGACTTTTGGGTCACAAAGTTGTCGATGAAACACTTTCTGATTGCTCAATCTTTATGAGCATGGATGGCGGAGGAATTATTTTTGAAACGGTTGCAGAAACGGACAAGCCCAATTCGCTTTCCTCAGATAAAAAAGCCATGATAGAAGAATCAGCGCATAAAGTTTGCCAAAAACATTTGATGGTAATCCGTAAAATGCAGGAACGCGGTATCTTCCTGCGTATTGAATGTGAGGAAAAACCCAATGCGGAGAAGATGCGAAAAGTCAGCAAGAACAACTCTCGGAAAACTTCGAGAGGGAAAAAACAAGAGCAATATATTGGGGGGTGATTAGATGGCATTTTATAAATTGTGTGATTGCGGAACCAAAAATATGTTTGAGCATCGTGGTCTTGCTCCTCGAAAGTGCGAAAAATGCGGGCGCAGTCTTTTAGAGGTGTCTGTTGTTGACGAAGATCTCGTTGAAGAACAGGAAGAAATCACCGATGAAAAAGCATCAGAGGATATATCATTAGATAGGTTCTATTATAGTTTGAATACACCTGATGGCAAGGAACAAATCGTTATCCCCTCTTCCGGTGGAATAGTCGGCAGAAATGCACTTGGAGCAGAATTACTAGGGAAACATAATGCGGTGAGCCGTGAACATATTAAAGTGTCTTATAGAGGGCGAATCGGGCTTCTGATTGAAGATATAAGTAAATATGGCACTTTCATCAATAATGAGCAATTAGTCAAGGGCTCTGCGAGATTTGCCCGTGATGGCGATGTAATTAAGCTTTACGATTATGAACTGGTTGTGCATCGTCACGAGGAGGAATAATAATGGCGTTAGAATTGCCAAAATGGCACAAGGATCTTGAAATATATGAAAACATGAAGACAGCCTTCATTGTTGAAGGTAATGTCCACGATCTTCAAGGATGGGTTTATCCTGAAGAGAATGTTTGCGAGCATGTAACATTGGACGAATACCTTTATCGTTACTTGGACGGTGAAGGCTATGATGTTGTTGTATTCTATAACAAAATTGATGGATTTCATAACCCTTACTCTAAGTCGGGCATGAAAAAGTTTTTTGATGCTGCCAAATCAAATGCAGATACCTGCAAATCGTTTGAATCTGCAACTATTGCAATGAGGACAGCGCTTGAAAACACAAGTATTCCTATTGCAATCGTGTTCGATATGGCAAATACAACAATATCTTCTCCGGATATGCTGTCTGAAAACGAGCTGGAGTGCCTTACGCGGCTTTTTCTTTCATCCAAGAAAAGGAAACAGGCTATAAGCTCAAAAAATAATCATTTACTTACAAACCTGATTTTTTACATAGTTGAAAAAATCAATGACCTTCCGGCGTGGTTTTACATTAACAACCCATTCATAAAGAATGTGTCTATCTCAAAACCAAATAAAGAGTTGCGTAGAAGCTATATCTCAAGTAACATGTCCGTTTTCTACGATTATGAGTCGCTTTCTGGAGACGAACTTCAAAAAGCAATCGACGAAATCAGTAATTTGACAGAGGGTTTCCCTAATGTAGAGGTGTTCGGTGTCCTTTCGCTTTGTGAGCAAAGAGGTATATCGGCAAAAAAAGTTAGAGAAGCCATTAACCTATTCAAGTACGGTGAAACAGAAAGCCATTGGGATAAGCTGGATCATTCCATAATAGAAAATGCTGAGAAGATTTTAACTAGAAGGGTTAAGGGGCAGCCAAAAGCAATTTCAAAAGCTGTTGACATTCTCGGCCGCGCATGTTCTGGTATGTCGGGCATTCAAGGAAGTGCTACCGGCAAGCCGAAAGGTATTCTCTTTTTTGCAGGACCGACCGGTACCGGCAAAACTGAGTTGGCGAAGGCAATAGCTGAACTGATTTTTGGCGATGAAAAATTCGTTACTCGGTTCGATATGAGTGAATATCAGCAAAGTCATTCGGACCAAAAGCTTCTTGGAGCACCTCCTGGATATGTTGGTTATGGTGCTGGCGGACAACTTACGAATGCAGTTAAAGAAAAACCATTCTCAGTCCTGTTGTTTGATGAGATTGATAAAGCTGACCCATCTATCTTGGATAAGTTTCTTCAAATCTTAGAGGATGGTCGAATGACGGATTCAACTGGTGAAACTGTATACTTTTCTGAAACGCTCATCATTTTCACGAGCAATCTCGGTATGATTGATGTTGATTCAACCAACGGAATCAGATATCAGAATGTAACAATCGACATGCCATACTCGGAGATTGAGGAAAAAGTTCTTACTTCCATAAAGAACTTCTTTAGTTTTAGGATTGGCAGACCGGAGCTGCTAAATCGTATCGGCAATAATTTTGTCGTTTTTGATTTCATTAGAGAAAATGTTGTTGACGAAATACTTCAAGGACAAGTTAATAAAATTAAAAACAACTTGCTTAACGAAAAAGGTATTACCCTTGAATTATCATCTGAATATTACTCGCAACTTCATTCTAAAGCAAGTGGCAATCTGGTCAATGGTGGTCGAGGCATTGGGAATATGGTTGAGAGCGCTCTAATCAATCCGCTCTCTCGTATTCTTGTGATGAAGCATATTGAAAAAGATTCTACATTGGTTATTACTGGACTTAACGAAGATGGTTCGCTTGCCTATAACATTGAGATAGGTGGTGGCGCAAATGTTCCGTAAAGCAAAATCTTGGAAGCCTATTAGTCCTTTGGATGAGAATAGAGGCTAAAAAATAGAAGCAGGTGCAGATTATGTATGTTTCAAACGAAAAAGTTGTTGCAAGGGAAATACATGGTTCTTATTTTCTGATTGATATCACCGATAATTATTCTGGTGATCGCTGTGCTCTTTATGAAATAAACGAAACAGGTATGTTCCTTTGGAAAAATCTATCTACGAAAAAAACGGTAGATGAACTTGCGGAACTCCTCAAAGCGGCAATAGTCGATGATATCGACTATCCGATTATCTTTTCAGATGTTATGGATTTTGTTTGTACTTTAGTAGAAAAGAAATTTATCTTGGAGGTGAATTGATTATGGATGATCCTTTTCTTGAAAGAATCCAAATGCAGGTGCTCGACTTTGCAACTGATAAGCGAAGCCAATGGGAAAAAAATCATCAACTGTATTCCGTTATATTTGAGCTTACGCCAAAGTGCAATTTTAACTGCGTTCATTGCTATTTGCACGACCATCATGCATCAAATGAGCTATCATTTGACGAAATAGTCCAGATCATCGATATTCTCTATGAGAAAGAAGTGCTTTTTATCACTTTTACGGGTGGGGATATTTTCACACGGAAAGATTTCGTTGACATTTACCTTTATGCAAAACGCAAAGGTTTCATTGTTGAGTTGTATACAAACGGTGCACTTATTACTGATCAAGTGATTAATGTCTTCTCAGAATACCCGCCGTTACTTGTGGATATTTCCTTATATGGTGCTTGCGAAGAAACATATCGAAAGGTAACAGGCGTTAGAGGTGCCTTTGATAAGGTCATTGCAAATATCAAAAAGCTAATATCTGCCGGAATACGAGTTTCAGTAAAAGCACCTGTTCTCAATTTGTATTATGACGAACTGCCTCAGATTAAAAAAATTGCGGAGGGCTTTAACATCCCATTCCGAACAGGTTTTGAGATTTTCCCTTCAATCGACAATGACTCTAGCGTTCAGAATTATGCCGTTTCGCTCAAGGATTCATTAAGATATGAGTTTTCTGAGTTCGACAAAAAGCCACGGACTTTTGGTGAGGATGAAGATGCCGAATATATTGATCTTGTTAAAGAACGACCTTTGTTCAGATGTAAACTTGGTCGTGCAAGCTGTGCAATAGATTATGACGGGAATATTTGTCCGTGTATGTCATTCCGCCATGCAGGAAAAAAACTTACACTGGAGACATTCGACGAGGTCTGGAAAAGCTTTAGCCAATATCCAAAGATGAAGGCGAATTCGTCATACAGGTGTTTAAGCTGTGAAGCCTATGACTTTTGTGATATCTGTCCGGCAATGATGCAATTTGTTCACGGAGACTTAGAACACATTGACGACCATTTTTGCAAAAGCGCAAAAGCAAGATATGCCCATTATATGAATGGCATTCCAACTGAAACAGTTCTGAATAGCCTAGATTGAATGCGGTATATGAGGGCACACTTCCCTTGTATATAATTGCTTAAAGAAAGGAGGATTCAACATGAGTTACAAGAAGCCCGAAATCAAGAAGGTTGAAGCCGATGTCTCTGTTCGCAATATGGCGGATGACAAGGGCGAATGCCACGGTGGGCACTGCGTCCGTTGCATCCACGCTTTCGGCTAATAGGGTGCTGACACTTTGGCATATCAGCGGGTTTACCCGCTGATATGCCAAAACTAAATGAATTATTCGGCAGCTATGCACACAGATTTTGATTTCACCTACTGAATGAAGTTATTTCAAATGCTTCATTGTTGCTGCCGATGCAATTGCTTGAGGAATATCATATGACTAATAAAGATTACTAGTTGAAGTATTTCAAAGAATATCACCGTGAATCAATACCGTTCCAATGTATCTCAAGCATAAATAAAATATGATTCAAAAAACTGCAAAAACGGAGGAAAGATGTATGTTTAATGAGGAGTTATTGAAAAGAGCTGAATCTGGCGATGTAGAAGCAGCTCTCGAAGTTGCTAATTGTTATTACCGCGGCATTGATGTCGAAGAGGATAATGACAAAGCATTTGCGTGGTTCAATCGGGTTTTAGAAATGGATCCCGAGAATGCTACCGCATTAACTAACATAGGAAGTTGCTATAGAGGCGGATTTGGTGTTGGGCAAGATCACAGCAAGGCTGCTGAATATTATGAGCGTGCAATAAAATATAACAACAAAACTGCTCTTTGGTATTTAGCTGAATACCTGTATGACGGCGTAGGCGTTGAACAGAATTTTACCAGAGCAATAGAGCTTTATGTTCGTGCTGCAGAACTTGGAGATGCAGACGCACAAGTCAAATTAGGCAAAATTTATCGCGATGGCGAGATTGTTGAGGTCAATTATGAAGAGGCAAATAAGTGGTTTATGTTAGCTGCGGAGCAAAACAATTCAGCTGCGCTGTATGCTATGGCAAAAGCTTATTATAATGGCCTCGGAGTTGAAAAAGATGTACCTAAGTCAACCGAACTTTGGAAAAAGTCAGCCGAGCTCGGACATTGGGGAGCGCAGTATATAACTGGCATGAATTATGAGGAAGGCGAAGGTATCGAGAAAAATTTTGATGAAGCGGTAAAATGGTATACTCTCGCTGCGGAGCAAAAACATCCTGACGCTTGTTATAGACTTGCGGAAATTTATCGCCTCGGAGAAAACGGTGTGGCTCAGGATTATGAAAAAGCAGTTCGCTATTATGAGGATGCGTATGCTGCGGGTGATGAAAAAGCAACTTTCCGACTTGGTGGGTTATATTTTAATGGCGAATGTGGACTGATCCAAAATCAAGAAAAAGCATTTGAAATCTGGCTGAAAGGTAGTGAAGCTGGGTTCAATGGATGCAGTAGAAATGTAGGCCTTTGCTATAAAGATGGTGCCGGAACAGCGCAGAATTTCCCGCTCGCTATTGAGTATTTTGAGAAAGCTATGTCTCAAGGTAGCATTGATGCTATGCTTCAGTTGGGCTATGCATATTATGAAAACGGTATTACCACACCGGATCTTGAAAAGGCGGCGAATTATTATGCGGAGGCATATGCTGCCGGAAGCGCACATGGCGCTTTTTGCCTTGGCTTAATGTATGAAAACGGAACAGGTGTAGAGAAAGACCTTGCAAAGGCGCTGGAACTATATACATACGCGAGTGATAACGGGCATGCACGTGCCACTGTAAAGGTTGGCATTTTTGTTCATGACGGACTTGGCACAGAGAAGGATGTTGCCAAATCTGTTGAATATTTTGAAAAGGCGAAGGCCATGGGTGACTCAGAAGCAGACGATATGCTTGCATTCGTATATAAAAGAAATACTACCGAAGATGGAACGGATCCTAAGAAAGCTTTCGAATTCAATATTAAACGCGCAGAAGAAGGCGACATCGAAGCCCAATTCTTGGTCTATCAGGCGTATGATGAAGGCTCTGGGGTAGATAAAAATGAAACCATTGCCCACGAGTGGTTAAAGAAGGCTGCTGATAATGGGCATGTAATAGCCCAAGTGCTTATGGGGGTTGAAGAAATCACAAACGGAAACTCAGCAGTAGGTGTTGAATACTGGGAAAAAGCAAGTGCTGGTGGGCACCTGAGGACCACGAATGATCTGGCAGAATTGTATCGTGACGGGGCTATGGGCGTTCCGATGAACAAACCTCGTGCGCTCGAACTTTTCAAAAAAGCTGCCGATGCTGGTTATCCGGAAGCGATGGATTCTCTTGGCGTTTGCTATGCAACAGGAGATTGCGTTGCACAAGATGATCGTGAAGCATTCCGTTGGTTCACACTTGCAGCAGAAAAGGGCGAACAATTTGCTCAAAAGGATTTGGGCGTATGCTATAGAACTGGCCGAGGAACTGCCGAGAATAAGGCTTTGGCTGTGCAATGGTTTGAAAAAGCAGCTGAGCAGGGCAACATTCAAGCAAAATCTTGTTTGGCAGATATGTATGCTGACGGAGAGGGCATCCCAACAAACTATAGCAAAGCTGAATCCTATTACAGAGATGTTATAGATGCAGGCGAAGGTGATTATTATGATGATGCTATCTTTAGCCTTGCTCTAATGTATGCAACAAAGACAAACGATAATTATAAAGCGTTCCCGCTATGGAAACTGTCTGCCGAACGCGGAAACACAACCGCCAAGTACAATCTTGGTCTTTGTTACCACAATGCGTGGGGTACTTCAAGAGATGATAACCAGGCACTTTATTGGTGGCGTCAGGCTGGGGCCGAAGGCGATGAAAATGCTCGAAATAATGCCCAGATCCTGGAGCAAGAGATGCGAGGCGGTAGTAGTTATAACAATACCGGTTATCAGAATACTGCGCCAAAGAAATCCGGTGGCTGTTATGTTGCTACAGCAGTTTATGGTTCCTACGACTGCCCCGAAGTATGGACGCTGAGAAGATTCCGTGACAACACCCTTGCTGAAACTTGGTATGGTCGTGCATTCATTAGAGTATATTACGCAATTAGCCCTACTCTTGCGAAATGGTTTGGTCATACTGAATGGTTTAACCATATGTGGAGGGGGACTCTTGATCGTATGGTCAATAAACTTCAAAACGACGGTGTAGAAAGTACTCCCTATGAAGATAAAGAATTCTAAAATTTAAGGTTGCAATATAGCGCTAGCTATACTGTGTCAAGGTTGTTTTATTAGAGCACCGGATGAAGTATTGGAAAAATACGATGCAGATGATCCGAAAGTCAAGGTATTAGTTCGCAAACTGTAATTTAACACTCGGTGAAGGGGCTATGCGTTGTCATGGCCCCTTTGCTACTGGAGGGCTGAAATGCCGATTACCCTCCTATATCCGCGTGGAGCAGAAGACTATGCACTGGAAGCTATGGGATCAGATTCTATACCGCTCTTTTTAAATGAAATAGCGGCTACGGGAAGAGATAGGTATAATTTTAAAGATTACGACGCGAAAATCAAAGTGGTTATTGGCTTTGCTGACAATGCTTCAAAACTGATATGCTTACACAATTCTAGAGAATTGGAATACGGCGGTGAGCATTTAGATGCTCTCAAAAAGCGTTTAATGCATTACATTAACTGGGAATTTATATGGGATTTCAAGGATGAAGCAAGCTCTGAGGATGAAACCAATTATCACTCCCGAAGAAGGTTTGAGTTGTCATTTGATGATATAAAAGATGTTATCATTTTAATTTTGGAAACCGATTGCCCACCAAAGGCTACTCGTTTTATAAATGAGTCTCGAAAGTCAATAGAAAATCGGATGATAACAGATATGGCCTGCGATTTGCTTTATCGGGAGTTTGAAGAATATTTGAAGCAAAACCATGAAGCGATATTTAGTATACTTAACGGTGTCGATAATGTACAATAACTTGCGCAAATTGAAAAGAGCATGAAGAAAGACATAGCTTGCAGGCTCTGGTAGAATGAAGTTACCACACAAACATTCGAAAGGAGACAGCAAACTATGTCCGAGAAAATTGTACAGCTGAACGAGGAAATTATCAAGGGGCAGCTCAAAGAATTAGTTCGAGGAAGTGTAGAAGAGACGCTGAACGAGCTGCTGGAAAAGGAGGCGGAGTCGCTGACGCAGGCGGCGCGCTACGAGCGCAGCGAGGCCCGTCAGGGCTACCGCAGCGGTCACTATGACCGCTGCCTCACCACGACCTCCGGCGACGTCACGCTCCACATGCCGCGGCTCAAGGGCGTATCCTTCGAGACTGCCATCATCGAGCGGTACCGCCGCCGGGAAAGCAGTGTGGAGGAGGCGCTCATCGAGATGTATCTGGCAGGCGTCTCCGTGCGCCGTGTGGAGGACATCACGGAGGCACTGTGGGGCAGCAAGGTTTCGCCCGCTACCATCAGCGAGCTGAACAAGAAAGCCTACGTCCACATCGAGGACTGGCGAAACCGCCCGTTACAGGGCGGGCGCTATCCATACGTCTATGTGGACGGCATCTACCTGCGCCGCAACTGGGGCGGAGAGTACGAAAATGTTGCTGTTTTGGTGGCGATCGCCGTGAATGAGGACGGTTTTCGTGAGGTTTTGGGCGCTGCCGAGGGCATGAAAGAGGACAAGGCCAGCTGGGTCAGCTTCTTCCAGTGGCTCCGCGGACGCGGCTTGGATGGCGTGAAGCTCATCGTCGGCGACAAGTGCATGGGGATGCTGGAGGCCGTGGGCGAGGTGTTCCCGGACGCCAAATACCAGCGCTGCACGGTGCATTTCTACCGCAACGTTTTCTCTGTTGTGCCCAAATCCAAGGTCAAAATTGTGGCAAAAATGCTCAAGGCGATCCACGCTCAGGAGAGCAAAAAGGCGTCCCGAGAGAAGGCGAAGGCTGTCGTTGCCGAGCTGCGCGCCATGAAGCTGAAGGAGGCCGCCAAGAAGGTCGAGGATGGCATTGAGGAGACGCTGACCTACTGCGATTTTCCCAGCGAACACTGGACGCGCATCCGCACCAACAACGTGATTGAGCGGCTGAACCGTGAGATCCGCCGGCGCACCCGCGTGGTGGGGACGTTCCCTGATGGCAACTCCGCCCTGATGCTGGTCTGCGCCCGGCTCCGCCATGTGGCGGGCACCCAGTGGGGCAGCAAGAAATACATGAACATGAAGCACTTGGAGGCGGCTCTGGACGACGCCTTCATTGCCGGCTGACTTCATTCAGCCGGAGCCTGCAAACAATTTTGCGCATAAATCTTGACGGGACCTCGTGATGTCCCCGCTTTTTCGAAAGCGGGGACATTTTTTCCTTGTAGTAGTATAAATGTGAACTGCGGTATGTTTCCACGGGGCATACTTAAGGGGATTGGATGCGTCCAATCCCCTTCTAATTTATTCTTTATTAAGCTCCATCTCTTGCAACTTATTGCACAGTATCACACATGCATGAAACAAAATGACGCAAAACAGCCTGGTCATTTGACTGCCCAAGCTGTCTGCTCCGCAGGACGCACATACTTCTGTCAGGAGAGTATAGAAGAGTACCCTTTGTTCCAAGGGTGTAGGTCAAGTTTGGCCGAACTTGCTATTAACCATAGCAAACAGTTTTTCAAACCGTCCTATTGTTTCGTTTGAAAATACAAGGCTACCAATATTCTTAGCCATATAATTTGCAGGTAAATAGTGATTAAATGACTTATTGCCATTAAGTCGTTTTAACTGCGACATTATTGGTTTATTGGTGTCGAGTTCACTAATCTGGATCGATTTCCCAAATGCTCCATTAAATAGCGCAAGATACTCTTTCTTGTCAAGCAAATCCTCAATATCGGCATAGGCTTGCTCCATGATTGAATGGTAATATAAAATTTTCTTATCAGCGATAATTTTTTGCTCGACCATGCGCCTTAGATGAGCTTGAGCCGCCTGATCCGTAAATGTATCAAGCAAGCACACAGTTGATAGCTCATTGCCCCGCATTAGTGAAATAAATGTTGCAATTTTATCAGCGCCACCTACTGGGACAATAGTAATATCCTCATCCAGACCTTCTTCCCCCATGTCCTTGAGAATAGTTGAGAAGTGATTGAGGTACACCAAATCTGAGATTCCTTCCACTAAAAGGTTTTTGGGAGAAACATACAAATTTTGGGCAATTGTATATCCCAGCGCTGCCTGCAGAGGAAACAATGTATCAGAATCTTTTTCTTCTACAGCATCTGACACAACACTACCAATCTTAGAATCTTGTGTATCGTAAACAGTTCGCACTTCATTAAGCTTAAGAGAATCAATCATAAACGGGGAATGCGTTGTATATATAACCTGATACTCCGGTGCCAGTTTCTCATCAATAAACCGTAGCAGGTCCTTCTGCGCAGAAGCATGGAGGCTTAATCCCGGCTCATCGAGAAGTAAAATATATTTACTCTTCTTATCACCTTGAATCTTACTGAACCACACTAAGAATGAAAAGAACCACAGGAAGCCCTTGCTCCGATTTTTTAAAGGCAGAGTTACTCTGTGCTTCGAATTATATATTCTGATATTCAAATATCGAGTACCGCTGGGCGCATGTTCAATTTCAAAGCGAATTTCAAGATTTCGATTTGTCGTCCAATATTCAAACATATCATCAGTAATCGAATTGGACGTCGCCTCCAACTGTGCCTTGAAAGCTTCAAAATTGCTTTCGTTTTGAATATCCTCGACCTGTAAGCCACTCAACTCAAACAGTGCTTTTGCAATTTTGACTTCTTCACGAGATAGGCTATCAGTTGGCCGACCCGCAGAAAAATCATCCACGTTTATTCGGCACGGCAAACTAAAATAGTCACTGAAATACCATAGTTTCGGAATTTCTGGAGAAAGATAAGTGTTGTAAATGTACCCTTCAAGTGGATTCTCAAAATCCCCAGCACCCGTTTTAATCTTGTCCAGTTGAGCTTTAATCTGTTCCATTCCGGGGATGTCTATATTTTCAGATACGACCCTCTCTAAAGCAGAGAAAGCATCTGCTTCCTGAATAAGCTCTTTCCCCTGATCGCTAACGCCAAAGGATGAGATTAGCCAGCCCTTAAAGACGGCAAAATCAATCTCTATACCAGAGGGCTTACTTGTATTGTCATAGGAAGAAGTTACGCAAAAGTTTTTCTGTGAGATTATTCCTTTGGTGAACGCGGTTTCAACGCGCTTAATATCCTCGTCTGATAATTCATACTCACAAGTTATGACGTCTGGATTTTTGTCACGTACTCTTATGAGTTCGCTCCGAGGGTAGTCTAGGTCCTTGTTAAATCGAAACTCAGCATTATCTTCAAAATACTTCGATTTTGCCAAAGCTTCCAGCAAGGCAGTTTTTCCGGATTCGTTTTTCCCAACGATTCGCGTGATTTGCGGCTCCACTTCATAAGACTGTTCGGTTAAAAAACTCTTGTACTTGTGAATGGTAACTTTTCTGAGTAACATATTACCCTCCTTGCAGCATATATTTATCTATTCACATGTATAACGCATACACTACCTCTTCCGGTCGCACCATTTGGGCATAATAATGATATACAATTAAATTAAGGAAATTAAGGCAAAATTTGATTCTCATTCCATTGCGTTTGTTCTGCTCGGCGAAATATCGGAATCCATACCTATCTGGCTGTCTTAGCGGCGCGAAGATATGTTTTTGCTTGATTATACTGCAATTTAGCAAAAATTACAATATCAAGTCTTGTTCTGTCTATGAAATGTGTTAAGAATGCCCTCCTCACCCCTTGCACCGCAATAGACAAAGAATAAGAAAAATCCCTCTGAAATCGTTGATTTCAGAGGGATTTTGGTCCGAGTGAGGTGACTTGAACACCCAACCTCGACAACCCAGACTTATCGGGGACACTTTTTCTACTCGTTTATAGCGGTTTTCAGCCGTTTCCTATTTGTTTTACTTACTCTTTGACGCTCTTATCTCCACTGTTTCCGGGTGTTCCGGAGCCGTCTGTGGTAATCTATGTGGTCAAAAACGCTTCCCGTTCGGTTTTCGGTGAAGATTCACCGATGCCGGAAGGGAAGCGTTTTGCGTTTCAGATTGTCTGCATTGTAACTCTAAGCAGGCGGTTATGCAAGAGGTTTCTGCGGGGGTGACGGCTCAGAAGCTGCGGCGCTATAGACAAAGAATAGCATCACGCATTTGCTCTCTAAAGGTGAAACTCGCTTTCCCTCAATAACTATCGCATTCCCGTAATTTAAGGGACATTTTAAGGGAAAGTATATTGAAATACGAGAATGTACTTGTTCATGAGCGTCGCTTTTTACACGGCCTTACCCGAAGAAATACTTCTCCATGTCTGAGACACCGCCATCCTTATCACAGAACCATTCATAATCAGAAAGACGGTTACGGCAGTGGGCAATTACATCAAGACCGCCGGGTGAATGCTGGTTATCGGTAATGCTCATGACCTCCAAGGGCTTCCCGCAGGCGGGGCACGGTCTGATCTTCCTTGCCTGACGAGTGGCACGCGCTCTCTGCTCTGCTTCGAGTGCATCAAAAAGGCCTTGCCAAAGATTCGGGTTCAGCTCATGCTCTGCGTAGTCTTCGAGGTGCCGCCGAATATCATCGGCAGCCAACGCAAGAAACTTATCGTCCAGAAACCGAATGTGGCGCTCAATATAATCGGAAACTACTGCGGGCATACATGTGTTTCTGCCCATCGCATACCGCATTGCCGACAGCAGGATCAAGCGAAAGTCAGAGTCACAGATTGGTGCGAGCAGGTCCTGAGGGAACAGCAGAAACTCCTTGCCATTATTCATGCATACGCGCAGTGGTCGCTGCTCATCCGTTACCAGATTCAATAGGCTGTTGGCTTGATCCTTCAGCTCATCAATGGTGATCGATTCGTAGTCCTGAAACGGGCTTGCTTCATAATTCATTATTTTTGACCTCCAATCAGTTTGTCCTCGCGATGAGGTGTTGGCATTGTAGCTCTGACTGCCCGGAGGTTCAACTGTTTCTTTTGCAGCTCGAAAAAAATCCAATAGGGTCGAAATTCGTGCGTATTTATCATTTTCTTGCTTTTCCTGCCCGAATGTGCTATCATTATGAACAACGCTGTCAAGTGTTGGAATAGGCCTTGGCAGTATGGCTGCAATAGACCGAGTGCTCTGCCAAGTGGCAGAGCATTTTTTGTATATCGGTACGGAGGAGATATTTTATGTCTGTGAGTTATAAAAAACTCTGGAAGCTGCTTATCGATAAAGACATGAAAAAGAAAGACTTGTGTGAAAAGGCGGGTATCAGCCCAGCTTCCGTCACCAAAATGGGGCGGAACGGGCATGTTACCACGGAGATACTCGTGAAGATTTGTGCGGCACTGGATTGTAGAATTGAGGATATTGTGGAGATTGTACCGGATCATAATTAAATTGCCTTTACCGATATATACCGGGGGGGATACTGTATGCCAATTACATTTTCAGAACAATTCAATATCTCTAAAGAAGTCCTTGAAATAACTGGCGTATTTGATGTCATTCTTGATATTGACACCAGAGTTTTCATAGACCCTGCACTTTTGGAGTTATGCACTGAACCTGAGTTTCTGGATGCACGCAAAAAGGTTGAAAAGTACTTTTCTGACATTATAACATTACTCAGACATTCCAAAAGCCAAACTGATATGTATAGAAAACGTGCAGAGAGGATGTTAACGTTTACGGAACTGTCTGGTACATGTTTTGGATACTCTCAAAACGGAACCGGTGGAAACGCAATCGGCTCAGTACTTAGAAAAACGATTTTGAACACTATACAAGATCTTATGACTGAAGGAGATACGGATCCGGTATTGTTTGAATTGTTAGGAGTATTTCAAGAAGGAATTGGCTGCGATCGCGTAAGCGATCTAATAACATTAGATGCGCAGGTTCGCCGCTATACGAGAGCAGCAACGCAAAAGGTAGAAAACCTGACAAATCGCGATCAAAATGTTCGGGGAAACTTGAATGTACTGCTCACGGCATTGTCGCGCAATCGACGCGCCGGTGATTTAGTAGACCGGATACAACCGGTATTTCAGCTTTATGAGCAGTCATTCCTTTCTGAAAAAAGCTTGTGGTATCGAAAGCGCCCCGAAAAACGGACAAGAGCTGCCACGGTTCTTATTCAGGAAACGGCTTCCGATGCAGATGCGGCCGCGCAG
>OGOZ01000372.1_pt1 | contig 31281 bp, 23 predicted proteins | sample 1552801 | NCBI WGS metagenome assembly OGOZ01 (sample SAMEA2580196, study PRJEB22360) | human gut metagenome | biome: human gut; feature: human-associated habitat; material: faeces | place: Denmark | collected 2008/2010 | reverse complement strand
ACTGTTGTGCGACAGCACTCAGCGAGCAGTGTTTTTCTGCGAGCTGTCCTTGCTTCTTTGTTGCTTCGTTTCGTTTGTGTCACCCGCAACGATGTATACTATATCACCCTCCCATAGGATTGTCAACACTAATTTTGAAATTTTTTCAGATATTTTTCGACAAGCTTCGAAAGCTTTACTTTTATGTTCTTTCTACTTTTTACTTTTTAAAAAGCTGCCGGGAAGTATTATCCCAACAGCCATTCTGTTTTATCAGATCGTAAACAATTCATACCGATCTGTTCCAGTCCCTACCCTACTGCATGAGCAATACAGGTTTCCCATTCGGTATCCGGATGCGTTAAATGTAAATAATCGTGGTCCTCTTCTCCCACATGCTTTCTCAGCATTCATTCTAATTACAGTTCAGAATCACTTCACCGCTCTCGTTCTTAAGCTTCACACTTAAAGCGTCAATTGTCTGCAATTCTTCTACAGGATACTCTCCAACTACCACAAGTTCTGTTTCTTCATCCGGTCCTAAGGTTCCCTGATAGGTTGCCAGATCGTTCAACAGCATGGTTGTCAGTGCATTCTTCTCTTCGCCGTTCAGATTGATCTTTACCCTAACTGTTCCGGGCTGAATCTGAATATCCTGCTCTTCATTCAGAAGATTTTTTAAGGTGAACTTCACCACCAGAAGATTATTTCCGGGTGTTGCATTCATTACAAAATAGATTTCATTGCCATTCTTCGGATAAAATTCATCCACTTCATACCCTGAACATATTAAGGAAACATTCTGTAAGCCAAGAATCTGTTCAGCATTCACCTGCACTTCCTCTTCTTGCTGTGCAGCACTATCCGCTTCCGGCTGCGGCTCCTGTACCGGGGCAGGCTCCTCCGGGATATTTGTTTCTTCTACCGGTGCCTGCGTGATTTCCTCCGGCGGCACTTCTTCCTCATTCGTAATTGTAGAAAGATCCACAAGCTTTCCCTGATAATTGGCATCATGCTTCAATACGGCAGTGGATGCATATTCCACAACCAGTGCCTCCTGTTCCTCACTAAGATTGGGAATCGCATTGCCACAGCCGCAAAGGCTCACAATCATTGCACCTGTAAGAATTGTTATAAATGGTTTTGTCTTTTTATTCGTCATCTGTTTTACCTCATTACGGATATAGTAACATTTCTATTTTCCTTTATCAAGTTCAAACCAGAATTCTACTCCATTCTCATAATTCAATACGCCATATGGCTGATTCATGGAATCCATGATGGCCTTCACAATGGATAGTCCGACTCCGCTTCCTCCATAGGCTCTGGTCCTTGCCTTATCTACTTTATAAAACTTTTCCCAGATATGTGCAATACTGTCTTCCGGAATCGGTGTTCCCGTATTGAAAACCGATACTCTCACCTTATCCTCTGTGGGCTGTACCCGCACCTCGATGATCTTCTCTCCATCCACATGATTCATGGCATTGGTAAAGTAGTTGTTGAATACTTCTTCTACGCCGAATTCATCCGCCCAGACATGAATCGGGGGATAATCTTCCATTTTAAGCTGCACACCTTTCTGCTCACAAAGCAGTACGGAGGACTGCAGATAATTCCGGATGAGATCCACTACATCAAACCGTTCCAGAGAAACCGTCTTATTCCCAAACTCCAACTGGTTCAGTGTCAGTAGTTTTTGTACCATCTGGTTCATCTTCGAGGCTTCATCGACAATGACCTCACAATAATAGTTCCGGCTCTCTTCATCGTCGTTCACGCCTTCCTTTAATCCTTCCGCATACCCCTGGATCAATGCAATTGGTGTCTTCAACTCATGGGATACATTGGACAGAAACTCCGTTCTCATTTTCTCCATCTCATTCTTCTTCTCAATGTCACGGAGAAGTTCATTGTTCGCACTCTTTAATTCGGAAATCGTCGTTTCCAGCGTTTCAGATAACTGGTTAATGTTCTGTCCTAGAAGCGCAATCTCGGTCCTGCTCTTCCCCTCATATTTTGCATCAAAGTCCAAATGGTTCATTCGCTCCGAAATCTGTGTCAATTCCTTGATTGGTTCGGAAATCTTCCTGGATACCATCATAATAATGAAAGATGCGAGAATTGCTGCTCCAATTCCGATATAGGCAAGAAAGCGATTTGCCAGCGATACGCTCTCCCGGATACTTTCTACAGGTGTTCTTAAAAGGAATAGATTTCCGTTATCCAATACGCCCCATAAATCAATGAAATCCTGCTGTGTCCGGTCATCCTTTAATGCAATCATCTGATACTTTTTATGATAAAGAATCGTCCTTCGGTCTTCCGTTGTATCCTGATTGAACAAATAGCTCAATAACTGCTTCGAAAGCAGTTCATAATTATTGGCAGACGTTTTGAGTGTCTTCGCCTCTGCATCAAGAATCACAATATTAATGTTATTTTTGGCGCAGATATTCTGGAACTGGATATCAAACTCATCTGAAGCAAGCGTGCCGTTATTGGAAGAGGCATTAATAACCCGATATGCTTCCAACATGGCATGCTTCTTATTATTAATATAGTAGCGCTCTAAAAAAGTATTGTTGATAAACCAACACAATAAAATGGTACCCGCCATTAAACATCCGAATATAATTGTAAACTGCCGTTGAATAGAGTATTTATATTTCAAGCTTGTTCCTCCCAAACTGTCCCTCTTTTGCTGCTTATGAGTTTTGCCAGATGCTATACTCAAAAAGAAGCCTGCTTATTCAAATCAAACTCCTCCCCCTCTATTTCAGTTATATTTTAGTTATATGCAATCGCTGCCCCTGCTTTCATATGGGTTTTTCAATGTTTAATCTCCCATCTTATAGCCAACGCCCCAGATCGTCTTGATCAAATCACCCTTGTCCCCAAGCTTGCTGCGAAGCTTCTTCACATGCGTATCGATTGTTCTGGCATCGCCGAAATAATCATAATTCCAGACATGATTTAAGATTTTTTCCCTGGATAAAGCAATTCCTTTATTTTCCATAAAATAGGTAAGCAGTTCAAATTCCTTAAAGCTTAGGTCCACCGGCTTTCCATCAATGGTAACGCTGTGTGCGGTCTTATCCACGACAATGCCGCCATATTCCAGAAGCTCGGTTTCTTCTGCCTGATTGGTTCTCCGCAGTACAGCTTCTACACGGGCCACCAGAATCTTCGGACTGAACGGCTTCGTAATATATTCGTCTACGCCGAGCTGGAATCCCTGAAGTTCGTCTCTTTCGTCTCCCTTCGCAGTCAGCATGATAATCGGCACCTGTGAAGTCTGACGGATCTCCCGGCACACTTCAAAGCCATCCATTTTCGGCATCATCACATCAAGAATAATGAGTGCAATATCCTTGGTTGCATAAAACAGATCAAGCGCCTGGCTGCCATCTTCTGCTTCCAGCACCTCAAAATTACTCTTTAAAAGGAAATCCTTTACCAGCTTCCTCATACGGCTTTCATCATCTGCTACAAGTATTTTCAATCGATCCATCTATGTACCGCCTTTCTCAGGTAATCTTCCTTATGTTCCGTCCGGGGTATCCTCTACCGCTTCCGATGCTTCCAAAGCATCCTTATCATTCTCTATCTGTAATTCCTGCTCTTTCTCTTTGACAGCCTTCTCACGCTCTGTCAGTTCCTGTTCCCATGAAGCATACTCGTTCTGAATAGCCTTACGGTAATTCAGGGCATTCGCATTTTCACCGTTTAAGGTAATGATAAACAATACTGCTACCAGCAAAACCAGAATCACATTTGTGATCACTGAAATCCGCATTTTGTCTGCGGCAGTCATTTTCTTCTTCGTGGAGGGATGAATCCGTTCCCTCGCAACACCTTTATTCTTCTGCTCATCCACCTTTTGGAAATGAAAGGTGTGATACAGAGGAATCGGACGGATCCGTTTCGCGTCAATTCCTTCTTCCTTCAATCTCGCCTGCAAAAATTTCAGATACTCCCATCCTATGGGGGTAACGAAAATTCTTTCATCCAGTACTTTATCATAAATAGCCAGCATATTCTCCGGACTTCTCCCGGCAATGCGCTGTTCAAAATAGGTTGCCTTTTCAATTTCAAGCGCCGCTTCACTGGCATCGGATATACGGTCAAACCGGTAGCCGCCAACGACAAGCTCTTTCTGATCTTCCATACAAGCTCCTTATCCCAGCATCTTATTCGTTTGCAATAAACAGAACACCGAGTGTTCCGTATCCGCAATGGCTAGATACAACGCCTCCGGCTCTGGTTATGCAGATTTCATCAAAATAATGGAGTCCCTCGAGATAATCATACACTTCCTGAACAACCTGGGGATCACTTCCGGAGTGCGTGATAAACACACGGTCCTTGTGTGCATTCAGAATAGCAGATTCCATATCCTTCACATAGTCCAGGGTTGCACGCATGATGTTTCCTCTGTATTTCTTCGCAGGCTTCATCACCCCGTCTACGACAACGATCTGCGGATGCAGCTTCAAAGCACCGCCTGTGAGAGCAGCCAGTCCGCTGCAGCGGCCTCCACGATAGAGATAGGTTAACGTATCTACCACAAAGCTTGCCCGTACCAGAGGCTTTAACTCCTCGATTTTCGCAATGATTTCTTCCGCCGTCTTTCCTTCCTTTGCCATAATGGCGGCTTCAATAACAAGAAGTCCGATGCCGGTAGAAAGGTTTGCCGAATTGATTACATGGAATCGTTCCTCTGCTTCCAGCTCTGCGGCTGCCATATGCATTACATTCCCGGATGTCGACATATCATTCGAAATGGAGAAGGATATAATCTCATCCCCCTGATCCAGATAAGGCCCCGCTGCCTTCATCACATTTTCAATCGAAACGGCCGAGGTCTTCGGTGTCGTCTTATGTTCGTCCGACCACTTGTAAATCTCATCGGGTGTAATATTCACTCCATCCAGGAATTCCTCTTCTCCAAGTAGAATATGCAAAGGTAAAATAGTGATGTCATAGCGGTCAACCAGTTCTTTGGATAAGTCACAGGTGCTGTCTGAAAAAATGCGAATCATATTCAGTCTCCTTCGTGTTATTTTTAAAAAAGCCCGGCAACCACCAGGCTTTTAAGCTGGAATAGGCGGGAGTCGAACCCGCGTCCAAAGACCCATTCCCTGTCCTTCTACTATCATAGTCATCCAATTCCGTGATTGCTCACCATTCCCTCTGCCTGACGGAGGTAGACGCCCTTCAGGTTTCAGTAGCTTCATGGTACGCCCATGGGGGCAAAGCTTAGCCCATGTCGTTTCCTACATCGTTGATGCCTGGGTCTTAATGTGTAGGTGCACTAAGTCAGACAGCTGCCCTTAGGCAGCAAATGCTAATTTTTCGTCAGCGTTTATATTTATTTTTGCGATTTGACGCATCGCCTGCGGATAGCTTCTCCAGCTGCAAGACCCCTGTCGAAACCTTTACTATCCCGTGTTGATTTCGTATTATGAACTATTCTGATTATATTATAATGCATTCAAAAAAGCAACTGCCTTACGCACGGAGACGGACTTTTAATTCCTTCTCGGCTTCCCGCTTCTGATCTTTCTTTGCAATATCCTGCCGCTTGTCGTACAGCTTCTTGCCTTTGGCAAGACCAATTTCGATTTTGGCTCTTCCATTGCTGAAATAAACCTGCAGAGGCACAATGGTGTATCCCTTCTCGGCGCTGTTTCCAATAAGCTTCTGGATCTGCGATTTGTGCAGAAGAAGTTTCCGGACGCGCAACGGATCTTTATTGAAAATATTACCCTTTTCATACGGGCTGATATGCATGCCGTAAATGAACACCTCGCCGTTTTCAATCCGGATAAAGGCTTCCTTGATACTGCATTTTCCCATACGCAGGGATTTTACTTCCGTTCCATGTAAAACAAGCCCTGCCTCATACTTTTCTTCGATAAAATAGTCATGATATGCTTTTTTATTATTTGCTACAAGCTTCAATTCTTCTTTTGCCATAATCGTAAGCCTTTCTGACTCCTTCTGCTAATTCTGCAGCACAAAATCCACGGATTTCATCTGCAGATCGACATCATCCACAATCACATCCACCTTCTGTCCCAACCGGAAGGTTCTGCCGGTATCCCGGCCAATCATTTCATATGCCTGTTCATCGTAATAGTAATAATCGCCTGCCATGCGGGATACATGGACCATGCCTTCTACGGTATTGGGCAGCTCCACATAGATTCCCCATGCCGTCACACCGGAGATCACACCTTCAAATTTCTCTCCGATTCTGCTCACCATGTACTGTGCTTTCTTCAGCTTCTCGGTTTCACGCTCTGCCTCGTCGGCACGGCGTTCCATCTGGGAGGAATGCTTTGCCACTTCCGGAAGGATTTCTTCGTAGTGAAGAATTCTTTTGCCATCCATTCTGCCCCGGAGCTGTTCCTTAATAATCCGGTGAATCTGCAGATCCGGATAACGCCGGATCGGTGAAGTGAAGTGACAATAATACGGACAGGCCAGTCCAAAATGTCCCATACATTCCGTCTGGTAAGAAGCCCGTTTCATGCTTCGAAGTGTCAGACGGCTGAGCAGTGCCTCTTCCGGAGTTCCCTCAATCTTCCCCAAAAGCTTCTGAATTTCCTTTGGATGAATTTCGTTATCCCCGGTCTTTACCTTTATATTATATCCGAAGTTCCGGATAAAAGTACCAAGTTTCATAATCTTTTCTGGATCAGGAGTTTCGTGGGTACGGTATACGAACGGAATCTCCATCCAGTAAAAATGCTGTGCCACGGTCTCATTCGCAAGCAGCATAAAATCCTCAATGATCTTATTGGCAATTCTTCTTTCATAAGGTTTAATGGAGATCGGATTTCCTTCTTTATCCAATTCAATTTTACTCTCCGGGAAATCAAAGTCAATGGATCCTCTGCTCTTTCTTTTCTCACGGAGAATGTCTGCCAGTTCCTTCATACAGTGGAACATGGGAACCTGTGCCTCGTACCGTTTACAAAGTGCCGGATCATGTTCTTCAAGAATCTTATTCACATCGGTATAGTTCATGCGCTCGTCCACATGAATGACACTCTCTACGATCTCGTGGTCGATAACATTGCCCTTTTGATCTACGGTCATAAGACAGCTTAGGGCAAGTCGATCCTCTCCCATGTTCAGGGAACACATGCCATTACTCAGTACATGTGGCAGCATCGGAATCACCCGGTCTACCAGATAAACACTCGTTCCACGCTCCAACGCTTCCTGGTCCAGTGCTGAATTTTCCTGCACATAGTTCGAGACATCCGCAATATGCACTCCCAGATAATATTTTCCATCCTCATAGGACAGGCTGATTGCATCGTCTAAATCCTTTGCATCCTCTCCGTCTATCGTAACAGTCATCAGTTCCCGCAGGTCTTTACGTCCGTCGCGGTCTGCCTCCGATACTTCCTTTGCTACCCGCTCTGCCTGGTTCAGCACCCGCTCCGGAAATTCCGTCGGAAGATCGAAGCCCTTCACAATCGATAAAATATCCACTCCCGGATCGTTCACATGTCCTAGAATCTCTATGATTTTGCCTTCCGGCTTATGCTTTGCATCCCCGTAATCTGTGATCTGTGCAACCACCTTATGTCCGGTTACTGCCCCCTTTGAACGCTCCACCGGAATAAAAATATCCGTATTCAGCTTCTCATTATCGGGGATCACGAAACCGAAACTCTTACCTTTATCATAGGTTCCGACCACCTGCTCAATCCCATGCATCAAAATTCCGGTGACCTTGGCTTCCTTGCGCTTACCGCGCTGTTCCTTCAGAAGCTCCACCTGAACCGTATCCAGATGAAACGCCCCGCCTGTATACTCCTCCGGTATAAACAGGTCTTCTTCCTGACCTTCGACCTCCACGAAGCCGAAGCCACGGCTGTTGCTGATAAAGGTTCCCACCTGCTGCTTCGCCTGTCCGTCTCCCTTGATGTACTTGCCACGCTTCGTCATCTGGAGGCTTCCTTCATTCAAAAGCTCCTGGAGAATCGACTTTAATTCTTCCCTCTCCTCCGGCTCTACCTGCATGAAGATTGCAAGCTCCTTTTCTTTCATCGGAACATAACAGGAGTCCTCTACAAGCTGTATGATTAAGTTTTTCCGTTCTTCTCTTGTTTTCTTCTTCACGGTTTCTATTCCTCATATACCTGCTGCATTAGTTCAAGCCATCTCTTACATCTGCTTTCACTAAATACTCTACATGTACCTGCTGCACTAAATTCGAACTGCGCTTTGCTTGTTCTTATTAAGTGCACAGGTATCGTTCGCACTAAGTTCAAGCTGCGTCTTTGACTTGCTTTCACTAAGTGCTCTACATAAAAAGGGCATTCCCAACAGGAATGCCCTCAACCAAGCTCTTTAAAATACGCTCAAATTCAAAACAATAGAAATCAACATAAATCCGATGGCCAGATACTTCGTGATCTTCACGAGATTACCTTCCATGGAACGTCCCTTGTTCTTACCCCAGTAAGTCTCTGCCATACCACTAATGGCTCCAAGTCCTGCTGACTTTCCTTCCTGCATTAATACCAGTATCGTAAGTGCGATACATAATAATATGAAAATAATCTGAATAATAATCTTTACGACTGCCATTTCATTACCTCCTAATGCCAAGCAAGGTCTAGTTTATCATAAGTATCCATGAATTGCAAGTGCTTATTTTGCTGTGGTCTGCGCCGGATTTTCCGGAACCTAAACTGCTGTTAAAAGTCCTGTTTTATCTGCATGGAACAGTGCTCCGTTCAATTCCAGATCCTGATTCTTTACAAGTTCTCCGGTTGCAGGATCATAGTAGTAGCTGCCGGTTTCGGTTTCCACAATACCGGTCATCATCACGCCTTCCGGACTGAAGAAGTAATTCTTCTTCTCGATCGTTGCTGCTCCGGTTACCAGATGTCCGTCATCTTCAGACAGAAAATGTCTTCCGGCTGCATCATCGTAGAATCCTCTGACCTTTGCTCCGGTCGCAGGATCATAGAAGAAAGTTCCATTCTCCAAAGTCACCCATCCGGTCTGACGGATTCCTTCTGCACTGAACAGGAATTCCACACCGTCAATCGCCTGTGCGCCGGTGAGCATATGTCCATCGGTACGGTCAAAGAAGTAAACATTTCCCTTCTCATCGCTGTACCAGTCACGTTTCATAATTCCGTTGTTAGCAGGCTCGTAAAAGAACTTCTGGTCGTTGATCACTACCCAGCCTGCGGTCTTTACGCCCTCCGCCGTAAAGTAAAAGTCCGCACCATCCACATTGCGCTGCCCTCTAGCAATGCTTCCGTCTTCGGGTGTGAGATAATAGGTCTTATCCCCTTCCGTGTACCATCCTCGAATCAGATTTCCTGCTCCATCCAGATAATAACGGGTATCATTAAAATCCACCCAGCCCTTCTGCATCTTCCAGTTCCGGTAAAAACGCACATTTCCGTTATGCTCAATAAATCCATCGGAAATAATCAGATTGCTGTAGTCCTTGAACTGATAATTCACATCCACTCTTCCGGAAAATCCGTTGACCTTACCTGAGCTGCTGTACTGCCAGAAGCACACATTATTGGTATGTCCGCACGAGCTGTTGTACTGTGCCACCCAGCGGTCCCAGCCGCAGATGCTTAACTTGGTGTCGAACATATTCTTATAGGAATATACCATCGGATAATATCCGGCTGCATCAATCGTCGTACAGAATGCATTGATAATATCAATGAGCTGCTGGTTGCTTAAGTTTTTATGACATTTATCCTCAATATCAAACACGATCGGATAGTTTACGGTATAGCCTTCGATCCACTGTAAAACCAGGTTTGCCTCCTGCTGTGCCTGCTCCGGTGTCGTTGCATAGGAATACAGATAAATACCGGTCTTTATGCCTGCTGCCTGTGCGCCCGTAATGTTTGCTGCAAACTGCGGATCCACACCGCTATAGGTGCTTCCAACCTTAATAAAAGCAAACTGCATTCCGGACGCGGCAACTTGTCCCCAGTTTACGGCACCGTTATGCTTGGAAGCATCTACGCCCTGCGCGATTGCCCCGTTTGCATTCGCTGCGGATACCTGTCCCATGGGAAGCATTCCCAGTACCGCAACTGCCATTGCCATTGCAACGGTCTTTTGTAACATGTTTAAAAATCGTTTTCTCATTCGTGTCTGATACCCCTTTATCTTTTTTCATACTCTTTTAGTTTATCTTTTCTCCCTTGTTACGTCAACCGTAAACATCCGGATTTTGAAGAAAAATTCTACGGTAAAATTTTCCATTCAATTTTCGTCTCATATTTTCTATTTAACTTCTCTATTTTTCCGTATCCCCATAGCCGGTCAGATAAACCGCCGTTTCTCCAAGCTCCTCCTCAATCCGCAGAAGCTGGTTGTATTTCGCCACACGCTCCGACCGGGAGGGGGCTCCTGTTTTAATCTGTCCGGCGTTCATGGCAACCGCAAGGTCTGCAATGGTTGTGTCCTCCGTTTCCCCGGACCGGTGGGAAATTACCGCTGTATAACCTGCCTTATGCGCAATGTCAATCGTTTCCATGGTCTCAGTAAGTGTACCGATCTGGTTTAACTTAATCAGAATGGAATTACCACAATGAAGCTTGATTCCTGCTCCAAGCCGTTTGGCATTGGTTACAAACAGATCATCCCCGACAAGCTGTACCTTATTGCCAAGTTTTTCGGTCAGCATCTGCCATCCCGACCAGTCCTCTTCGTCCAGTGCATCCTCAATGGAAAAAATCGGATATTTCGTAATCAACTGCTTCCAGTGTGCAATCAGCTCTTCCGAAGTAAAAGACTGCCCGGACTTCGGCTGCAGATATTCGCCCTTCTGTCCGCCCTTCCATTCAGAGGCTGCCGCATCCATGGCAATCTTAAAGTCCTTTCCGGGCTTATAGCCTGCCTTTTTCACTGCCTCCAGAATATATTCAATCGCCTCTTCCTCCCCGGAAAGATCCGGTGCAAAACCGCCCTCATCACCGACAGCGGTGGTCAGTCCCTTCTTTCTTAACAGATCAGCAAGACGGTGAAAGACTTCCGTACACCACTGCAATCCTTCCTGAAAGGAATGGGCCCCGACCGGCATAATCATAAACTCCTGTACATCCAGATTGTTGGCTGCATGCGCACCCCCGTTTAAGATGTTCATCATGGGAATCGGAAGTACCTTGGCATTGACACCGCCCAGATACTGATAGAGAGGCAGCCGCATTGCTTTGGCTGCTGCTTTGGCATTCGCAAGCGATACCGCCAGCATGGCATTGGCTCCGAGGCTTCCTTTGTTATCCGTTCCATCTGTTTCAATCAGAATCCGGTCAATAAGAGGCTGCTTTAACCCGTTTTTCCCGACCAGTGCTTCCTTGATTCTGGTATTGATGTTTGCAACGGCTTTTCTTACACCAAGTCCGCAGTATCTCAGCTCGCCGTCCCTTAGTTCAATTGCTTCAAACTGTCCGGTACTTGCCCCGGAAGGAACGGCGGCATATGCACAGAACCGTTCTCCGGTTTCCGTATCGGTCAGCACCACCTCTGCTTCCACTGTCGGATTTCCTCTGGAATCCAGAATTTCCCTTCCATGGATATTCGTAATCTGTAAATATCGATTCATTTCAAAACCTCACTTTCCTTTTTATTTACCATTGTTTCCAATCCAAAGAATTGTTATACTGAACTGGAAATCAACTCGTGAAAGGTCGCGCAATCATGAATCGGATCCGGAATTTTTTAAGTAATTTTTTCAGAAAACATTTTATAGAAAGTACTTTTATGACGAAATGGGATTATCTCGCCATGGGAGTTCTTACTTTATTTTTCACCATTCTGGTTTTTTACCGGATCGGGAACACCTCGGCTCCGCAAAGCGCCTATACGGCTACCGCCGAAGACCGGGATATTGTCATTGATTTAGGGGATTATGTGGACGTCGGATCGATTCATATGTTCTTAGGCAATCTCAATACCCGTAGGTTCTCGATCTCTGCTTTTAATGAAGTAACCGGTGCCTGGGAGGTCCTCCAGGGAGAAGCTGCTGCCGAGTCGGTCTTTGCCTGGAATACCATTGCTATCAACTATAACCTCCGTTATCTGGGAATTGTCGCTCTGGATGAAGAATGTGTCATCAACGAACTGGTGCTCACTTCTCCGGACGGTACGGTCCTATCTCCGATTTACGATGCGAAATATTCTGCTTTATTTGATGAGCAGGATCTGTTTCCTGCGGTCAAAACCTATCTGACCGGCACGATGTTTGACGAGGTCTATCACGGACGTACCGCCTATGAATTTATTCACGGACTGGTTACCTATGAGACCACCCATCCGCAGCTTGGTAAAATCCTGATTTCTTTAGGCATCCGGATGTTTGGCATGACTCCGTTTGGCTGGCGTTTTATGTCTGCTCTCTTTGGCATTTTTATGGTTCCGCTTTTCTATCTCTTTGCAAAGCGGCTCTTTCAGAATACCTTTGTGGCAACAGCCACTACGATCCTTCTGGTGTTTGACTGTATGCACTTTATGTTATCGCGAATTGCCACGATCGATATTTTTGTAGCGTTCTTTATTATTCTGGCGTACTACTACCTGTACCGCTATTTTCTGGCGGATCACAAGTATCGTCAGACTCACGGGAGCCTTTCGGATCCGTTCCCGCCCTTCCGTGTTGCCGTCCTTCTGGCACTCTGCGGTATTGGCATGTCCCTTGCAATCGCCACAAAACTAACCGGCGTCTATGCGGCTGCCGGACTTGCCATCCTCTTTATCTGGTATACGATCCTGCATTTTCCGAAGCAGCAGACCTTCCGGCTGTTTTTATTCTGTGTCGGATTTTTCGTGATACTTCCGCTTGTCCTGTATACCCTTGCTTACATTCCCGTTGTCGGTGCAAACGGCTACAATGGACTGATCGATAAAACCATCAAGAATACCCAGTATATGTTCTGGTATCACTCTACCTTAAAGGCCGAGCATTACTACAGCTCTCCTTACTATGAATGGCCTGTGATCTGGATGCCGCTTCTGGATGCCAACGATGCCGTGAGCGCCACGAAGGTAAGTGCCGTGAGCTGCATGGGAAATCCGGCGATCTGGTGGGTCGGAATCCCCTGTGTTCTCATCACCTTTGTTCAGTGGATCGCACGCCGTGACGGCAAGGCCGGCTTTTTAACAATCGGTTACCTGGCCCAGTACCTGCCCTGGGTGATCCTTGGACTCTCCGGTGGACGAATCACCTTTATCTATCACTACTTCCCCGCCATCCTCTTTACGATCCTGATGATGGGGTATGTGATTCATCTTCTTATCGAAAGATTCCCGAAAAGTAAAATAGCAATCACCGTCTATCTGGTGATTGCCATTGCATGCTTTTTCGTATTTTATCCGGTCGTATCCGGATTTCCGGTTTCCCGGGAATATGGAATGCATCTGCGCCTGCTTAAAGACTGGATTCTTGTACTTTAATCTGCCCATACAGATCCTTGCCTACCAGCAGAATCAACGCAAGCAGTCCCAGTGCCACATAGGCGATCGGCACAATGTGGATGCCAAGCAGATACGGAATGTAGCTCAACAGGGAAACCAGTAAAAATCCACAGGTCATAATCAGCTTTTTCGGGTTCAGAACTCCATACAGAATCGCCAGCAGATCCACAAGGAATCCGTAGCGGTCGTGCATATGCGGCAAGGTATAGACCACAAGCGCTGCCGAAAACAATGCGATCGTGGCTGCCATCCGGTTCGTAACCGCAATTCTCTTTCCGTAAAGATAATATGCCAATAATCCCAGCAGAATGATCGTCATAAACGTTCCGGCACTGCTTACCTCATTTGCATGATAATAGTCCGGCATCACTTCTCCAAGCAGTGCATAAATGTTCGGATATTCCAGTGTTCCCCACGGATATGTCTCCGACTGCTGTACATAAATCAACAGCAGTTCTTTCATGCTTCTGCCAAACAGCCATGCCGGTACTGCAGTCAGGACATACATCACCGGTATGTACAGAAAATGACGGAACTTAATGGTTCTTCCTTTTAACCACATCAAAATTAAGAATGGCGCAAAGAACAGCGCCTGCAATTTGAACGAGAACGCGATCCCCATAAAAATAAGACTCTTCCGGCTGTCATCCCGGTAAAAATATAACAAAGACAATAGCAGGAACGATGTATAAATGACATCGCACTGGCACCAGTAAGCACTGTTCATGATCACGGTCGGACAAAGAAGCACCAGTGCCATTCCGATAATGGAACGCCGCACATTGCAGGTGATTTCATATACCAGAAGAAACATGGCAAGTGCCGCTACATAGTCAAAAATGACCGACACTGTTTTGAGTGCATACAGATTGTCTGTCGTCACATACGACACAAGGCACATCAGATACATATAGGGCGATGTGTAGTTCGAGATCGAATGATTTAAGGAAAAGAAACCTCCCGTCTGCCGGATCTCCTCCATCCATGGGAGGAGACATCCCAGATAGTCTGCGGATGTAATCGGATACAACGGAATCCGAATCAGCAGTCCGATCACGAACAGACAGAGAATAAACAACAGATCCACCATCTGAAATTCTATCCCTTCGACTTCTACCGTATATTGTAAAAACTGATCCAGCTTCCGTTCTTTTTTCACAGTAATCTCCTGCCTTACCATCAATCTGTTTTTAGATAATATCTGCCTCATAAATGTTAAGATCTGCCCCATCTTTCACAAATACCGGAATAATATCGATCGGTGCATACGCCTCCACATACTGACCGCCTTCATATTCCTTTCCGGTTGCCGCTTCTGTCCACTTGGAGCCCTTCGGAAGATAAACCTTCCATTCCTTCACTCCGGCTTCTGTAACCGGTGATACCAGAAGGTCCCGTCCAAACATATAAGCGATCTCCACCTTCCAGCTTTCCGGATCCTCCGGGAAGTCAAAGAACAGAGGACGCATGACCGGCTCTCCGGTCTTGCTGGTATTTTCCATGCTCTGTCTTACATAGTCCCTTAAGTTCTCACGGACAAAGAGATACTTCTTCATAATTTCATAGTTGTCTTCGCCAAAGCTCCAAACCTCATTATCCTGTCCGGAGGTTAACTGACGGACTCCATTAATGAATTCCTGCTCTCTTTCATACCAGGGCGAACGCTCTCCATGCATACGGAATACCGGGCAGAACGCGCCCCATGCAAACCATCGCATCAAAAGCTCTTTAAATGCCGGATCGGTAATATCTCCACCGATAAATCCTCCGATATCCGAAGTCCACCAGGGAATTCCTGCCATACCCATGTTTAATCCGGCCTGTAACTGTTCCTTCATGGCACGGAAGGAAGAGTGAATGTCTCCGGACCAGGTCAGCACGCCATACTTCTGGCTTCCTGCCCAGGCACAGCGCACCAGACTTAAAATGTCCTTCTCTCCCTCTGCCTTTAAGCCTTCATAAAAGCCCTTGGCATACATGAGCGGATAAATATTCGTACACTGTAAAGCCGGACCGGCATAGTAGCGGTAATTATCAAAATCGTAAGGACCATATTCCGGCTCTGCCTCATCCAGCCAGAAAATACGGATGCCCTTCTTATAATAGTTCTCTTTGCATTTCTTCCAGACAAATTCTCTCGCGCCCGGATTGGTCGGATCATAGAACACGATGTTGCCCATCCAGGTCATGTGATTGTGATTGCCACGGTCCGTCTGCACCAGATAACCGTTCTCTGCCATTTCACCATAATTCTCGGAACGTTCGTCAATCGTCGGCCAAACGGAAACAACAGTCTCGATTCCAAGCTCCTTTAATTCCTTCACCATGGCATCCGGATCCGGCCAGTCACGAGGCTCGAACTTAAACTCTCCCTGCATCGTCCAATGGAAGAAGTCTACCACGATCGCATCCATCGGAAGTCCACGGCGCTTATGCTCCCTTGCCACCTCTAAGATCTCCCGCTGGTTACGGTAACGCAGCTTGCACTGCCAGTAGCCTAAACCAAACTCCGGCATCATCGGGCTTCTTCCCGTTGCTGCAGTATATTGCTCGAGAATTTCTGCCGGTGTATCGCCTGCGGTCAGGAAATAGTCCATCTTCTTCGTGGACTTTGCATACCATTCGGTCTTGTTCATACCAAAGGTAGCCGTTCCAATCGCCGGATTGTTCCAGAAGAAGCCATATCCTCTGCTCGATACATAAAACGGAACACTTGCCTGACTGTTACGATGCGCAAGCTCTAATACCGCGCCTTTTTTATCCATATGCTTTTCCTGATACTGACCCATACCAAAGATCTTCTCATCATCAAATGCTTCAAAACGTGCGGTCAGTTCATAGTCGCTGGTTCCGGTAATCGGCTTTAATTCTCTTGCAGGAATGCGGATCGGCACCGCATAACGACAGATCCGGTCACGGTTTCTCCAATATTCCTGCGTCAGCAGATCCCCTTTCTGATTATAAAAACTGATCCAGCCCTCGGCATTCACTTTCACAGTAAGCTTGCCAATCACCATGGTATATTCGGTCCCGGTATAATGGTACTTCTTCCATTCCTCTCCACGATACCACGGATCCGTCATATCTACTGTTGTCTGGGTGATCACCGGTATGATTTCCTTCACCTTCTCGCATAAGGCCCAGTCATGGTCATCCATCTGTGCCTCTGCCGTCATTCGTACACGCACGGAATTCTCGCCCCATGGCTCAATAAAGACCTGGGATGCTCCGTTACGGATTATAATTCTTCGTTCTTCTGCAGTTACCTTCATGTGTTACCCTCCACTCGTATACCTATATTGTGTATTGCCAGCTGCCTTATCCTTGTTTTTCTTTTTCGCTAGTTACATTATATAAAATCGAACACTTATTTTCAAGAAAAAAGGCAGCCATATCCTCGATATGTACTGCCTGTGATTTCCTATATGAATTCTTATGAATTCTTTCCCTTCATTTCCGGAATCATTATCTTATTTTACGATCAAGGACTTGCCGGTCATTTCCTTCGGCTGTTCCATTCCCATCATTTCAATTAAGGTCGGAACGATATCTGCAAGGCATCCACCCTCACGAAGCTTGTAGGAAGGATCTGCATTTACCAGAATGAATGGAACCGGATTCGTGGTATGTGCGGTATAAGGTTCACCGGTTTCATAATCCACGAGCTGTTCTGCATTACCATGATCTGCACAGATGAACATCTGTCCATCTTCTTCCATTAATGCTTCCACTGCTTTGCCAACACATTCATCGACAACTTCTACTGCCTTGATTGCGGCACTTTCCACACCGGTATGTCCAACCATATCCGGGTTTGCAAAGTTGATGACGATAACATCATATTTCTTGGAATGAATGGCTTCTACCAGTCTGTCGCATACTTCGTAAGCGCTCATCTGAGGCTTCAGATCGTAAGTAGCCACATCCTTGGGTGAATTTACGAGGATTCTGTCTTCGCCTTCATTGGGCTTTTCTACACCGCCGTTAAAGAAGAAGGTAACATGTGCATACTTCTCGGTCTCGGCGATTCTGGCCTGCTTCATGTGGTTTGCTGCCAGCCATTCGCCAAAGGTATTGGTAACAGAGATCTTGTGGAAAGCAACCAGCTTATTCGGGATCGTCGGATCATAGTCAGAGAAGCATACATAAGTAAGATCGAGTCTCTGCGGTCTTTCAAATCCCTTGAAGTCATCATCACAAAATGCTCTGGTAATTTCTCTTGCACGGTCCGGACGGAAGTTAAAGAAGATTACGGAATCCTTGTCCTTAATGGTTGCAACCGGCCTGCCATCCTTTACTACAACGGTAGGCTTTACGAATTCGTCGGTTTCTTCACGGTCATAGGAAGCCTGGATACCTTCTGTGGCACTTGCTGCGGTAAGACCTTCGCCCTTGGTTAATGCATCAAACGCAAGCTTTACACGATCGTAGTTGTTATCACGGTCCATGGCATAGTAACGACCCATAACAGATGCGATTTTACCTACGCCAAGCTTCTTCATTTCAGCTTCCAGCTCTTCTGCATATTCCTTACCACTTGCCGGAGGAGTATCACGTCCATCTAAGAATCCGTGTACATAGACCTTGCTTAAGCCGTTTCTCTTGGCAAGCTCAAGTAATCCGAAAAGATGGGTAATGTGGCTGTGTACACCACCATCGGAAAGAAGACCGAACATATGAAGGGCGCTGTCATTCTTCTTGCAGTTGTTTACTGCTTCCAATAAAGCAGGATTCTCAAAGAACGTACCATCCTGAATTTCCTTGGTAATTCTGGTAAGTTCCTGATATACAATACGTCCTGCACCCATGTTCATATGACCGACTTCAGAGTTACCCATCTGTCCTTCCGGAAGTCCTACGGCCATACCACTGGCATTTCCTTTGACAAAAGGACATTCTGCCATGAGTTTATCCATAACGGGGGTATTTGCTTCTGCCACGGCGTTATGATCTTTTCTTTCATTTAATCCATATCCATCTAAAATCATTAATACTGTAGGTTTTTTCATCATTACGTCCTCCCTGTTTTTATCACACTGATTATACACTCTTTTTTCGTTCGTGGCAACAAACATCTTCCTGTTATTGCGTTATTCCTGCACATTTTCACACAGATCCCGGTCCACATCGATGACCGCGTAATACTCCTGTCCGTCCCCGCCAAGCTCCCGGATTTTCTTCTGAAGATACGATACGATTTCCTTATCCTCCGTTTTCACGCTGTAGGGAACCTCCACGTCAAAAATCACATTCGTGTGCGTCGGTCCGTCCACGATCCGGAAATCATGAAAATGAAAGTTCTCGTGCATACCGTCTATGATTTCACGCACCTTCTCTTTTAATTCATTGGTCCGTTCATCTCCAACACTCACCGGATCCATATGAATCACCGCGTTACAGTTCAGTTCACGGCGCAGACGATGCTCGATGTTATCGATCATGTCATGCATATGTACAATATCTCCGGAAGCCGGAACCTCTACATGCACCGACAGCATCACTCTTCCCGGTCCGTAGTTATGTACCACAAGATCGTGGATTCCAAGCACGCCCTGCTCCTGATAGGACATCACGATCTCCCTTACCTGATTCACAAAGGCAGGCTCCGGCGGCTGCCCAAGCAGGGGATCGATCGTTTCTTTAGCCGCCTGGAAGCCGGTCATTCCCACAAACAGGGCAACGATCACACCACAGTATCCGTCAATCTCGATGCCAAAGAAATAAGAAACCAGCGTTGCAATGAGGACAACCGTTGTGGCAACACTGTCGCTTAAGCTGTCCATTGCAGTTGCTCCCATTGCCGCACTGTCAATCTTCTTTGCAACAGATTTATTATAATAACACATATAGATCTTGACAAGAATGGAGGCAATCAATACCACAATCACCAGAATTCCGGTGTCGATGGGCTCCGGATGGATAATCTTATCCACCGAAGATTTCAGCAGTTCAAACGCCATGATCAGAATAATCACCGCTACCAGAAAACCGGAAAGATATTCAATCCGTCCGTGTCCGAAGGGATGATCCGAGTCCGGCTTCTGCCCTGCCATTTTAAAGCCCACAAGCGTAATAATGGAAGAACCCGCATCCGAAAGGTTGTTAAACGCATCGGCCGTGACCGCGATGGACCCGCTTAAGAAGCCTGCCAGAAATTTTCCAATAAAAAGGCATAGATTAAAAAAGATACCCACGCCTCCGCAAAGCACACCATACGCTTCACGTACCTTGGGATCCTTTACATCTTCCCTGTTTTTAATCCATAATTTTGCTAATAACGAAATCATATCCGCTCCTGTCTTCTTCCCTTATCAAGTTCATTTGGGAAGCTCTGTAATACGGAGTATACACTCATTTTTCCATTCTGACCAGACGTAATTTCATGTTGGAAATCACTAACTTTTATACGTTTTTCCTAACCTAGAGCCTGCTCACACATGTTTCTAAATAAATTGGTGTAGCAGGTGTGCAAAATTCCTGTTGACAAATTTTCGTAACGGCTGTATGGTGAAAACATAATGTGTTGCAACATAAGAAATCACAAGGAAGGAGGTAACATCTATGTTTAAAACTATTATATTACGTAACCGCACAACATTGACAACTTTAACAATGAAAACCAGAACTGATCGGATATTACCTTCTGACTTTTGTACTCATAGCTAAAGCAGGACACCTAAAATCATACCTTCGTCTTACTTTGGTAATTGGACTACACACGGGCAGTTATGGAATATCATAACTGCCCTCTTTTTGTAACTATTCAGAGCCATGCAAAGCCTGAACATATGGCCGTTACACTAACAAATACAATCATAAATGAGGGGGAAAACATGAAAAAAATAAGAACCTATCTCTGGGAGCACAAGTTTGCCTTCGGCCTTGCCATCCTTGCCATGATCATCAGTATCAGCCTGGATATGCTCTCACCTAAACTTACGCAGTCCATGATTGACGACGTATTACTCGGTGGTCACATGAACCTGCTCACTCCGCTTCTGCTCGCCTACGTTGGCGTCGGAGTCGGAAGATTTATTTTCCAGTATGTAAAGGAATATACCTTTGACCTGACGGGATCAAAAATTGCAGCCGAAATCCGTCGCGCCGTGTTCTGCCATGTGCAGTCCTTAAGCACGGAGTTTTTTGACCGTACCGGAACCGGCGAACTGATGAGCCGGATCAAGGATGATGTGGACCACATCTGGGACGGCTTAACCTATGTCGGCATGCTGATGATTGAAGTGGTCATCCATACTTCCATCGTGCTGTTCTGTATGTACAGCCTCAACTGGAAGCTGGCAATCCTTCCCACGATCGGCATGGCAGCCTCTGCTGCGATTGCCATTTACATGGAGCACCGTCTAGATTCCGTTTATGAATCCATCAGCGAGGAAAACGCCACATTAAATACCGTTGCCGAAGAAAACCTTGCCGGTGTCCGCACCGTGAAGGCCTTCGCCCGTGAAAAGTACGAAATTGGGAAGTTCCTGTCCCATAACCAGCGTTACTACGAACTGAATATGGAGCAGTCGAACATCTTCGTGAAATATCACCCTTATATTTCGCTGATCTCCAAGATCCTGCCGATTTCCGTTTTGTTATTTGGTGGAGCCCAGGTCATGCGGGGTGAATTTACCTTAGGTGAATTAAGTGCATTCTTTGCCTATTCCAATAACATTGTATGGCCGATGGAAATGCTCGGCTGGCTTACGAACTCGCTTTCCTATGCTGTGGCATCCAACCGCCGCATCCAGAAGCTTTATGAAGAAAACCCTGCCGTGAAGGATCCCGAGAACCCTGTCGTTCTGCCCTCCGTGAAGGGGCAGATCACCTTTGAGCATGTATCGTTCCACAAGGCGGATCAACACGAGATTCTCCATGATATTTCCTTTACGGTCGAACCCGGAAAGACCGTCGGCATCATGGGAACCACCGGTGCCGGTAAGAGCTCGCTCATCTATCTTCTGCAGCGGCTTTACGATGTAACGGACGGTGGGATTTACTTAGACGGAGTCAACATCAAGGAGCTTTCCTTACATCAGCTCCGTGGCGCCATGTCCTTTGTCATGCAGGATGTCTTCCTGTTTTCCGATACCATTCTGGAAAACGTAAAGCTCGGCAAAAAGGATACCCTGACGCTGTCTTCGATTAAAGAAGCCTCCCGCCGGGCACAGGCCAGCAGCTTTATCGAAAAGATGGAAAGCCAGTATGATACCGTCATTGGGGAACGCGGCATTGGTTTATCCGGCGGCCAAAAGCAGCGGATTACGATTGCGAGAGCTTTGGCCCGGAAAGCACCGGTTCTCGTTCTCGATGACTCGACTTCGGCACTCGATATGGAAACCGAACAATGCATCCACGACACGCTCCGGGAATTAAAAGATACCACCAAAATCATCATCGGGCACCGCATCAGCGCGGTCTGTCATGCCGATGAAATCCTGATCTTAGAGGGCGGTCAGATTGTGGAACGTGGAACCCACGATGAACTGCTTAAAAAGAAAGGACACTATTACCAGACCTTTGTTGCACAATATGGAACTCCGGAAAGCGAGGTGATTGCATGAGTTTCAATTCCTATAAAGAGGACGAACAGCTTAAGGAAAACGGAAAGCTAAAAACACTCCTGCGGCTCCTCTCCTACCTGCTTACTTATAAAAAACAGATTATTGCGGTACTGCTGATTATGCTTGTCAGTACCATCCTTACGCTGATTACACCACTCTTTTATGAGTACGCGATTGATGACTGCATCGGAACCGGCGATCTTCCGAAGCTCTACCGTGTGATGATCCTGACTCTGCTTATGAGCGTTACCGTCATCCTCGGTAGTAAGATGCGGATGTACATCATGGCAAAGATCTGTAATGAAACATTACTGACCATACGGCAGCAGCTCTATACCCACATTCAGACACTGGATCTGAACTTCTTCGACGGAAGGCCGACCGGTAAGATCCTCGCAAGAATCATGGGGGATATCAACTCCCTGAAAGATGTGCTGAATAATTTCGTCACCACTCTCTTACCGGAGCTTGTGACCGTGGTTGCGGTTGCCGTCATTATGTTCGTGCGGAACCCGGTTCTTGCCGCGGCAGCACTCATTACGCTTCCATTTATGGCTGTCTGTATCTGGCTTATCCAGATCTACTCCCATAAGAAATGGCAGGATTTCCGGAAAAAGTCCAGTAACCTGAATGCCTTTATCCATGAGGATATGTCCGGCATGCGGATCATTCACAGTTTTACTGCCGAGGAAGAAACCCTGAACACCTTTGATGAACTGCTGAATGCCCATCGGGATTCCTTTAAAAAGGCGGTCCGATTAAATGACGGTATGGGTTCCATCATCGACCTAAGCTGGGGACTTGGCTTTGCCGCCATGTACTATGTCGGAATCAAAATTCTGGGCATCGAATCGGTATCCGTCGGTACGCTGGTGGCCTTCGGCACCTATATCGGCATGTTCTGGAACCCGATTATGAATCTGAGCAACTTTTACACCCAGATCATTACCAACCTGGCTGCCGCTGAACGTGTCTTTGAAATTATGGATACGGAAAGCTCGATCAGTAATGCTCCGGAAGCCCTTCCGCTCCCTCCGATCAAAGGTCAGGTAACCTTTTCCCATGTGGACTTTTCCTATGAGGATGATGTGAAGATTCTGGATAACATAAGCTTTGATATCAAACCCGGTGAAACGATTGCCCTGGTTGGACCTACCGGTGCCGGTAAAACAACAATTGTCAATCTGATCAGCCGTTTCTATGATATCCAGGGCGGTCAGATCCGGATCGATGGACACGATATCCGGCAGGTAACGATCGAAAGCCTCCGGCAGCAGATGGGAATTATGACGCAGGACAATTTCCTGTTCACCGGAACGATCCGCGACAATATCCGCTACGGAAAGCTCGATGCTACCGAGGAAGAAATCATTGCTGCTGCGAAAGCCGTCCATGCCCATGATTTCATTATGGATTTAAAGGATGGCTACGATACGATGCTGACAGAGCGCGGCGGTGGATTATCCGTCGGTCAGAAGCAGCTTCTTGCCTTTGCACGAACCATGGTTTCCGATCCGAATATCCTCATTCTGGATGAGGCTACCTCGAGCATCGATACCCAGACCGAGCTTCTTGTCCAGGAAGGCATCGATGCCCTGTTAAAGGGACGTACTTCCTTTGTCATTGCACATCGGCTTTCTACCATCCAAAAGGCCGACCGTATCTTTGTAATCGATCACGGCGGTATTGTCGAAGAAGGCTCTGTCAGCGAATTACTGGCAAAAAAAGGAGCCTATTACAGGCTCCATAATGCACAACTGAAATTCAGTTAATTCTATGAAATTATAATGATATGAAATTAAAATGTGGTTGTCCATTCATTGGCACCGCCCCAGTCTCCGATGAGCTGCGTGGTGGTGCCTTCTTTTGTTGCCACACGCGTCTCAAAGCGGTAATTCATCTTGGGTACGAGCTCTCCATTAATCTTGACATTACTGTAAAGATAGATAAATTCCAGTGTCGTATGCGGGTAGTACTCTTCCTGTGAAGCCTCCGGTTCATAAGAAATACAGATTCTCTGTACTCCATCGTCCTGCTGAATCGCTGCCCACAGATTGACCACTCCCTTCGTCTGCGGATATTCCTCAAAGTCTGCAAAGGCAAAGGTCCATGCGCCATCTGTATTCATCAGCTTCATCTTCTCACGACTCACCGGAATATAGGTCTGTCCGCTCCAGTACTCCGTCGTTCCTGCCATGAACTGATCCCGCAGGGAAATATAAGTATCCTCCTGAATAAAATCACGGATCGGTGCATATTCTCCGGATTCAAAAATCGTAAATGCCGTTGCAAAATACTCCTGCGCCCATGCTGCCTTTTCCAGACACGCACTTAAGGAATTAATGGAATCATTCGTTCCAATCGTCTGAACCGAAGCAAGCAATTCCTGATATTCCGTGAGCTTCGGTACATCCAGCCACAACAGATCACGGTCGATCGTTGCATACTTCACAATCTCATTCTTTAAGCTGTCCGAAGAATACTGCTGATAAACACGGATCATCCTTTGTAATGCCTTCACATACTGCTCAAAATAAGTCTCTCCGTCAGACAGTGAGGTAAAAAAGTTCTCATCGTCTGTATGGATCAGCCATTCATAGCAGGCATCCAATGGAGAATAAACTTCCGTGTTATCCGGACTCGTTTCCAAAACGGTAAGACATTTCTCCAACGTTTCAAAGGTACAGCTCTGTGTATTGATATCCGCAACTGCATCATTCAACATATAAACACAGTATTCCTGCAGCAGCCCATCATCCTGCGTTGCTTCAAAGCCCTGCTGCAGTGTCAGCTCTGCGGAGCCCTTATCTTCCTTATTCCAATAAGCTCCTGCCATGGCATGATAAGCTTTTACGGAAGTAGAATCAATATTCAACGCCTCCTGGTAATGTGCAATCGCACCATCATAATCCGAGGTTTCCATAAGGCTGTCCGCCTTGTGAAGCTGACGGTTTAATTTTAACCCGGGCACATTCAAATAAACAGCCGTGCCAATACCACCTGCCAGTGCAATCACCCAGAACGCGATCATTCCACGTTCCAGCCAGACCATACGTGCCCGGCGGCGGCGTCTCATTTCTCCTGATGATTTTTTCTTTCCTGCTGTATGTGACTTACTCATTTAAAACACTCCACGTTTTCTCTTCTTCGAAAGAACTGCTTTCTTATCCCGGCGTTCCTCCGGATTCTTTCTTCTTCCATTTTCATTTCTGCGGGCTGTATCCTGCGTTCTCTGGCTGCCGCGCTCTTCCCTGTGGCGGCTTCTTCCTCCCTGATCCTCTCTTACACGGCTCCGTCCCTTCTGATCGCGATAGCGGCTTTCCTTTCCGCGATACCGGGACTCTCTTCCATAACCGCCCTTTCCTTCCCGGCGGCTGTTGTCCTGACGGCGGTTGCGATCATAGTAGAAACGCTCCTCCTCGATCTCTTCCGGTTCCTCTCCCATGCTCTGATAAAGAAGCGCTGCTGCAAGATCCAGTTCTGAGATTCCCCTTTCATCACAAACACTTTCGATCCGGTTCTTCAGGCCCTCAAGATTCTGATCTTTGGCAGCCTCCAATGCACTGTCAACCGAACGGCTAAACTTCACCTTTACGATATCCTTGCCGGTCGGAAGCTTCTTTTCTTCAATCTTGGTATGACAGATCCGTTCAATATCACGGATCTTAAATACTTCTCGTCCGGACACCAGCGTCATGGATTTGCCTTCTCTTCCGGCACGTCCGGTTCGTCCGATCCGGTGAACGTAATATTCAATATCCTCCGGTACATCATAGTTAAATACCGCATCCACGCCGCTTACATCAATTCCTCTTGCAGCCACGTCGGTTGCAATCAGAATGGCACAGCGTCCGTTACGGAACAGGTTCATGACCGTATCTCTCTGGAACTGGGACAGATCGCCATGAAGTCCTTCTGCTTCATAGCCCCTTCCCTTTAATTCCTGTGTCATTTCATCGACCATCTTCTTGGTATTGCAGAAAATCAGACTGCGCTTGGGCTGGTGGAAATCAATCAGTCTGCACAGGGCATTCATCTTGTCCTTCTTTGCAATCCGGTAATAGCTCTGCTCGATTGCAGCAACCGTAACTTCCTTCGGTGTCACCTTGATAAAGACGGCATCCTTCTGGTACTGGTTGGTAATTTCTAAAATTGCCTGCGGCATGGTTGCCGAAAACAGTGCCATTTGATGCTCCTCCGGCATCTGGGAAAGGATTGTTTCCATATCCTCCCGGAACCCCATGTTCAGCATTTCGTCCGCTTCATCTAAAACGATCATCCGGATGTTCGCGGTTTTAATCGTATGTCTGCGCAGATGATCCATGACACGTCCCGGTGTACCGACAATAATCTGTACTCCCTGGCTGAGTGCCCGGATCTGCTTGCTGATGTCCTGCCCTCCATAAACCGGAAGAACCTTCAGGCCATGCATATATTTCGTAATCTTACGAATCTCCTCTGCCGCCTGCATGGCAAGCTCTCTGGTCGGACAAAGAATAATCCCCTGCGGTTTCTTACAGGAGATGTCAATCTTTTGTATCATCGGAATGGAAAACGCAGCCGTCTTACCGGTTCCTGTCTGCGCCTGTCCAATCACGTCTTTTCCTTCTAATAATACCGGAATTGCCTGCTCCTGAATGGGAGTCATATATTCAAAGCCCATTTCCCGGACGGCCTTCAAAATGTAGGCATTGATTTCCGTATCACTATATCTTATCTGCTGTTCCATAAATCTTTACTATCCTATTCTAATCATAATTTCCTGTGAGGATCTTCCCCCTACATCTGTCATTGTATCCTTCTACATCCTTTGTTAATTCAGGGTTCTCCGACAAACATTCCTATGATAACATCAATTTTCATAGACTGCAAGTACCATTTTCCTATTCCTTATCTTCCTCATTCAGAAATTCATCAATGATAAATCTCGGGCGGGCCTTGGTCTCCAGATAAATCTTGCCAATATACTCCCCGACAACACCAAGGGATAACAAAATCAGTCCGCCGATTGCCCATACGGAAACCATTAATGTGGTCCATCCGACAATGGTTGCTCCCATAAAGTGACGCACAAAGCTGTATACCAGAATAACGAGACTCACCAGAAAGACAAAGAATCCAAGACCTGTGATCATCCGGATCGGTTTCGTACTTAAAGAAGTGATGCCTTCTACCGCAAAGGAAAGCATTTTGCCCAAAGGATACTTACTCTGGCCCGCAAAGCGCTCGCCCCGTTCGTAATAAACGACATCCGTACGATAGCCAATCATCGGCACAATCCCACGGAGGAACAGATTCACTTCTCCAAACTGTGCCAGTCCTTCCAGCGCCCGACGGCTCATCAGACGATAATCGGCATGATTAAATACGGTGTTGGCCCCCATGCCATTCATCAGCTTATAAAAACCTTCCGCGGTTGCTTTCTTAAAGAAGGTATCCTTCGCACGGCTGCTGCGGACACCATAGACAATATCGATTCCATTCAGGTATTTTTCTACCATTTCATCGACTGCATTAATGTCATCCTGCAGATCTGCATCCATGGAAACCACCATATCCGCATAATTCTTCGTCGTCATCAGTCCGGCAAGAAGTGCATTCTGATGTCCCCGGTTCCGGCTCAAATTGATTCCACTAAAGATATGATCTTCCTCATGAAGCTTCTCAATGATCTCCCATGTACGATCCTTGGATCCGTCATTTACGAATACAATCTTACTGTTCCGATCGATCTTCCCCTTCTCCATCAGCTCTTCTAATTTGATTTTCAGACGCTTCGATGTTTCCGGAAGAACTTCTTCTTCATTATAACAAGGGATCACAACGTATAATTTATTTTCCATAATCTGCTCTCTGACTCCTGATCTTAATCTTTTCCTGCTGACTTATATATCGCTCTTCTCGATCTATTCTTACTTATTTGCTTTATCTATTTGTTTTTTCATTTATTCTTATCAATTTGTTTTTATCTATTTGTTTTTATTTATTTGTTTTTATTTATTTGTTTTTATTCGTTTGTTTTTATTCGTTTGTTCTTGTCTGTTTGTACTTTGATTCTATCCATTGTTTCGATTAATTTATTGATCTTCTGCTGGTCATCTCTTGTTTCATTCTAATTTACTTTCTTTGCAATGCATGACATGACCATTCCTATTTTCAACCCATATCTCACCGCAGGGAAATGGACAATCCGATGAGGCACATGGCAATATAGTAAGCACTGATTTCCATTCCATGTAGTGGCCACACTCTCTTCTTCCAAAAGGAAATCAAGAAAATCAAACTATCGGAAAGGAAGAAGAACGTTGCTCCGATCGCCAGACAGAGATCCGCGCTCTGCATGGTTCCTATGGCAATTTCCGCACTTTTCCACACAAAGCCTGCCACCAGAATGCTATATAAAATTGCCATTCCTTCATACTTTCCAAACCGGAACTGTCCGGTCCGCTTTAACAGCTTAATGATGATCGGCATCACAACCACAACGGTAAGATCTGCCCATTGAAATGGATGTGAAACATACAGCATCACAAGGAAGCAGATATGCGCCAGTGCAAACGACATCGTTCCCAGCAGAAAACAGGTATTTTTCTGCGATTTATGCCGCAGTCCCATAAACAGATCCCCAATAAGGCATAGCAATAATCCCGGCAAAAGCTGTAAGGTCCAGATCATCTGTCCGGATAAAACACCCATAGCAAAAGAAAACAACAGGAATTCCAGACTGCAGACCATCTTTGCCGGAAGGTAATACTTACGATATGTCCGGTTACACAGGGTAACCAGTAAGAAAATCAGGGACAATCCCATAATCATCAATAAACCAATTCGTACACCCATGCATCTTCCCCCATAACCGCTTTCTTTATTATAAGCCAGAATACCGGATATGGCAATGGTTCCCGGGCAACAGAAACCAATGTAAAAATACAAAAAACACCACAGAAACCGGAAATTTCTTCCCGCGCTTCTGTGGTGTTCCAATTCAACACTTATTATTCCAGATGGAATTATGCGTTTACAATCTGACCAAAGTCAGGCTTCAGAGCTGCTCCACCGATCAGACCGCCATCGATATCATCCTTGGAAAGGAGCTCTGCAGCGTTGCCTGCGTTCATGGAACCGCCATACTGGATACGAACTGCTTCTGCAGTAGGAGCATCGTACATCTCAGCAATAACCTCACGGATCATCTTACATACTTCCTGTGCCTGATCAGCAGTAGCTGTCTCGCCAGTTCCGATGGCCCAGATCGGCTCGTAAGCGATAACCAGTTCCTTAACCTGATCTGCAGTTACATCAGTAAGATCCCACTTAATCTGTCTTGCAATCCACTCTTTGTAAGTGCCAGCCTTACGAAGTGCAAGGGATTCACCACAGCAAAGGATCGGCTTAAGTCCGGCAGCAAATGCCTTCTTAACCTTAGCGTTGATGAGAATATCGTTCTCACCGAAGATATCTCTTCTCTCGGAATGTCCGATGATGATGTATTCTACACCAGCATCCTTAAGCATCGGAGCGGAGATTTCACCAGTGTAAGCACCCTTATCTTCAATATAGAAGTTCTCAGCGCCTAACTTTACATTGGTACCCTTAATTGCTTCTGCTACAGGTACGATGTCGATTGCAGGTACACAGTAAACAACGTCTACTGCATCGTTCTTAACTAAATCTTTCAGTGTTGCACAAAGTTCAACTGCCTGGCTGGGAGTCATGTTCATCTTCCAGTTGCCGGCAATAATTCTTCTTCTTGCCATTTTATTGTCCTCTTTCTAATTTTTAATGAAGTTGCTTTCGGTTCCCTCAGCTAAGCTCATCCTTCGCCTCCGGCTCGGATTCACTAAGATTCGGGAACGACCTCGCACTAAGTTCATGCTTCACTATCGTTCGCATTCACTAAGTTGCTTTCGGTCATTTATCATCGGCTGCTGCTACACCGGGAAGTACCTTACCCTCTAAGAATTCAAGGGAAGCTCCACCACCGGTAGAAATGTGGCTCATCTTATCAGCGAATCCAAGCTGGTTAACTGCTGCTGCACTATCACCACCACCGATAATTGTGGTTGCATCAGTTTCTGCAAGAGACTTCGCTACTGCAATGGTTCCCTTTGCAAGAGTCGGGTTCTCGAATACGCCCATAGGACCATTCCAAACAACGGTCTTAGCACTCTTAACAGCATCTGCATATAATTCAGCAGTCTTGGTTCCGATATCAAGACCTTCCATATCAGCAGGGATCTTGTCAGCATCTACAACCTGAACTTCGATCGGAGCATCAATCGGGTTCGGGAATTCTGCAGCTACGGTAGTATCAATAGGAAGAAGAAGCTTCTTGCCAAGTTTCTCTGCCTTAGCCATCATTTCCTTACAGTAATCGATCTTCTCATCATCTACAAGAGACTTACCGATTTCATATCCCTTAGCCTTTAAGAAGGTGAATGCCATACCACCACCAATGATGAGGGTATCACACTTCTCAAGAAGGTTGTTAATTACGTTAAGCTTGTCAGCTACCTTAGCACCACCAAGGATTGCTACGAAAGGTCTGACCGGATTCTCAACTGCATTGCCAAGGAAGTTGATTTCCTTCTGCATTAAGTATCCAACTGCACAGTTACCACCCTTAGCACGTACGAAATCTGTAACACCAGCTACAGAAGCATGTGCTCTGTGGGAAGATCCGAATGCATCACATACATAATCGTCGCAAAGATCTGCTAATTCCTTAGAGAACTGCTCGCCGTTCTTGGTTTCTTCTGCACCACGGAAACGGGTATTCTGAAGTAAGATGACATCTCCATCATTCATTGCTGCTACTGCTGCGGTTGCATCTGCACCTGTTACGTTGTAATCAGCGATGAATTTAACTTCCTTGCCAAGCTTCTCGGAAAGTCTCTCAGCTACAGGAGCTAAAGATTCGCCTTCGTTCGGGCCATTCTTAACCTTTCCAAGATGAGAGCAAAGAATTACCTTGCCGCCATCAGCAATTAATTTGTTGATTGTAGGAAGTGCAGCCACAATACGGGTTTCGTCTGTGATCTTGCCATCCTTAAGGGGAACGTTAAAGTCACAACGAACAAGGACTCTTCTTCCCTTTGCATTAAAATCGTCTACGGATTTCTTATTTAATCCCATGATTCTATCCTCCTATTTTAAAAAAACTTGCTAAGTGCTCTACTAAATAAAGAGTTCGCTTGCGAACTCTTCGCGCGCGAGCGGTGTTGCAAAGCAACTAATTTCTTCTCCG
>OGOZ01000368.1_pt1 | contig 31598 bp, 22 predicted proteins | sample 1552801 | NCBI WGS metagenome assembly OGOZ01 (sample SAMEA2580196, study PRJEB22360) | human gut metagenome | biome: human gut; feature: human-associated habitat; material: faeces | place: Denmark | collected 2008/2010 | reverse complement strand
TGCCGGAACTCTGGGGCGGCTCCGCCGACCTCGGTGGCTCCAACAAGACCGATCTGAAGGGTGCCGCGACCTTCGCTCCCGCGAAGTGCGCCACCAAGCAGTGGCCGGTCTGCAGCCCGTACGGCCGTCAGCTGCACTTCGGCGTGCGCGAGTTCACCATGGGCACCATCACCAACGGCATCCTGCTGGGCTCCCACACCCGTCCGTACGGCGGCACCTTCTTCATGTTCTCCGATTACGAGCGTTCCGCCGTGCGTCTGGCTGCCCTCATGCAGATCCCGAACCTGTATGTGTGGTCCCACGACTCCGTCGCCGTCGGCGAGGATGGTCCGACCCACCAGCCGGTGGAGCACCTGGCATCCTTCCGCGCCATCCCGCAGCTTGAGGTCGCTCGTCCGGCCGATGCTTACGAGACCGCTGAAGCCTACCGTTACTTCTTCGAGAAGAAGAACACCCTGCCGACCGCTATGGTTCTGACCCGTCAGGGCGTCCCGGTTCTCGCCGAGACCGCCGAGAAGGCCAAGGACGGCGTGCGCAAGGGCGCTTACGTGCTCGTCGACACCGAAGGTACTCCGGACGTCATCATCATGGCCACCGGTTCCGAGGTCCAGTGGGCTGTGTCCGCTGCCAAGACCCTGGCCGGCGAGGGCATCAAGGCCCGCGTCGTGTCCGTGCCGTGCGTGGAATGGTTCGAGGAGCAGGACGCCGAGTACAAGGAGGCCGTGCTTCCGGCCGCAGTCAAGGCCCGCGTCTCCGTCGAGGCCGGTGTTGCCATGCCGTGGTACAAGTACCTCGGCTCCTACGGCAAGCCGGTGTCCATCGAGCAGTTCGGCCTGCAGGGTGATGGCGCTCAGAACATGATCGATCTGGGCATCACCGCCGAGCACGTCGTGGAAGCCGCCAAGGCCTCCATCGCCGAAGCCGAAGCCGCCAAGTGATGTCACGGGGAGAGGCGCGGACATGTGTGCCTCTCCCCTCTCACTGATAAACAAAGATTTGATCCAAAAAGGTATCAAGGAGAAAAATAATGACTGAAGCAACTCAGCGCACCTCTGATTCCGGTGTCTCGATCTGGCTGGACGATCTGTCCCGCTCCCGCATCGAGTCCGGCTCTCTGCAGGATCTCATCGCCAACAAGAACGTTGTCGGCGTGACCACCAACCCGTCCATCTTCCAGAAGGCTCTGCACGAGGTCGGCCCGTACGATCCGCAGCTGAAGGAACTGGGCAAGGTCGACGTTGAGACCGCAGTGCGCGAGCTCACCACCACCGACGTCCGCAACGCCACCGATATCTTCCGCGAGGTCGCTGAGAAGTCCGACTTCGTTGATGGCCGCGTTTCCATCGAAGTGGATCCGCGTCTGGCTCACGAGACCGAGGCCACTGAGAAGCAGGCCGAGGAACTCTGGGCAAAGGTGAACCGTCCGAACGCCATGATCAAGATCCCGGCAACCCTCGAAGGCCTGCCGGCAATCACCGCCACCCTGGCCAAGGGCATCTCCGTGAACGTCACCCTGATCTTCTCCCTGGAGCGCTACGAGCAGGTCATCGACGCCTACATCGAGGGCATCGCCCAGGCTGCTGCCAACGGTCACGACCTGAAGCACATCGGCTCCGTCGCTTCCTTCTTCGTCTCCCGCGTGGATACCGCCGTGGACAAGCTGCTGGAAGCCAACGGCTCCGATGAGGCCAAGGCTCTCGAAGGCAAGGCCGCCGTCGCCAACGCTCGCCTCGCTTACGAACTGTTCGAGAACAAGTTCGCCAACGATCCGCGCTGGGCCGAGCTCGAGGCCAAGGGCGCCAAGAAGCAGCGTCCGCTGTGGGCCTCCACCGGCACCAAGAACGCCGCCTACTCTGACTGCAAGTACGTCGACGAGCTGGTTGCTCCGTTCGTCGTCAACACCATGCCGGAGAAGACCCTGAACGCTCTCGCTGATCACGGCAACGGCGCTCCGTCCATCAAGGGCACCTACGAAGAGTCCCACGCCATCATGAACAAGCTGGCCGAGCTGGGCATCAACATCAAGGATGTCACCGACAAGCTGGAAGCTGACGGCGTCGCAGCCTTCATCAAGTCCTGGGACACCGTCCTCGCCGACGTCCAGGCTGGCATCGACCGCGTCAACGGCTGAATCATTCGCTGATACAGCTCCGTTAAACGGGTAGAAAACCAGAGGGTTCCCATTCGATATGGAATGGGAACCCTCTTTTATATCTATGAGAAATTCCGCAGGAAAAGAAAAAGGCCGCGACATAATAACATCGCGGCCTTCAACGAAGAATCGGGACAAGCCGAAAATCAAGCCTGCCAGTATGTGCTGAAGAAATCGCCGATCTCTCCGATCGTCTCCTTCAGCATGCTGATGCGAGGCAGATACACCACGCGGAAATGGTCGGGCTCATGCCAGTTGAACGCGCCGCCATGGCTGATGAGGATGTGCTTGTCATGCAGCAGATCCAACGCGAACTGCTCATCGGAATGAATATTGAACTTCTTCACATCGATCTTCGGGAAGATGTAGAACGCGGCCTTCGGTTTGACCGCGGTGATTCCCGGAATGTCATTGAGCATGTTGTATACCAGCTCGCGCTGGTCGTAGATGCGTCCGCCCGGAACCAGGTAATCCTTGACGCTCTGATGGCCGCCCAAAGCGGTCTGCACGACCGATTGCGCTGGCACATTCGAGCACATGCGCATGTTGGCCAGCATGTTCAGACCCTCGATGTAATCCTTGGCGAGGCGCTTGTTGCCGCTCAGCACCATCCAACCGACGCGCCAGCCGGCGATCATGTGGGATTTCGACAATCCGGAGAACGTCACGCAGAACAGGTCGGGTGCGAGGGACGCGATGGAGACGTGCTCCAGACCGTCCATGACCAAGCGGTCGTAGATCTCATCGGAGAAGATCATGAGCTGATGCTCGCGTGCAAGGTCGACGATTTGCTGGAGCACTTCCTTCGGATACAGGGCTCCGGTCGGATTGTTCGGATTGATGATGACGATCGCCTTGGTCTTGTCGGTGATCTTGGAACGCATGTCGTCGATGTCCGGATACCATTCGGAATCCTCATCGCAGATGTAATGCACGGCGGTGCCCCCGGCCAGGTTCACGCATGCTGTCCACAGCGGATAGTCCGGGGACGGGACGAGCACCTCGTCGCCATTGTCCAACAACGCGGACAAGGACAGATTGATGAGTTCACTGACGCCGTTGCCAGTGTAAATGTCATCGATGGATACATTGGGGATGTTCTTCAGCTGCGCGTATTGCATGATGGCCTTGCGTGCGGAGAACAGACCCTTCGACGGCGAGTAGCCTTCGGTGTCGGGCAGCTGCTGCGACATGTCGTAGACGACCTCGTCCGGCGTGCGGAATCCGAACGGCGCCGGATTGCCGATGTTGAGCTTCAGGATATGGGTTCCGGCGGCCTCCATGCGTGCGGCTTCGTCGGCGACCGGTCCACGAACATCATAGAGAACATTGTCAAGCTTGTGGGATTTGGTAAAGGTGCGCATGGTCTTTTTCCCTTCTGTCGATTGCTCGGTTGTTGCGTCATCGTGTTGTAAGGGCTCGTCGGAAGGTTCCGGCAGATTGGCGGCGTGCTCCTCCATGGGAACGTCCGCACCCATCAGCCAGTCCTCATTGACATGCAGATATGCGGCAAGGAAATGCGCGATATCCGCACGGGGAACGGTCTTTCCGCTGACGTATTGGCTCATATGGCTTTTGCCGAGCTTGATATTGAACTTTTCCGCGGCACGTACGAAATCAATCTGCTTGAGTTCGCGCAATGCCATGGCATTGTTCAATCGGGTTGAGAATGATTCCGTCATGCCTGTCCTTCCGGTTCAATTTCGTCAAACACCAGTTCAAAGAATAGCATGCAAACCCACCATGAAACGCGGCAAGTTCAATTCATGAACGAATATAGGTTATGTTGTCAATCGGAAAGTTCAATTATGGTGCGGACGTGCATCAAAGAAGATTGCTCTCGATCCATTGAGCCACACCGTCATCGTTGTTCGCGGGACATATGTCATCGGCGATCTTCAGCACGTCGGGATTGGCGTTCGCAACGGCCACTCCCCTGCCGGATTCGCGCAGCATGGCGATATCCACCAGATCGTCGCCGAATGAAACCGTCTCATTCAATGAAGTGGACATATGATCGGCGAAAATACCTAGTGCCCGCTCCTTGTTGGCTTGGGGATTCATCAGCATCCACAGTGATCCCTCGGAGATGTGCACGTCGAAATCGTCGGGAATGATCTTCCCCACCTGATCCCATTGCTCCTTGTTCGGGAACAGGATCAGCTTGTCTGCGGTGCCCTCCGGCACATCGTTGAAATCGGTGTAGCGCCAGGTCTGTGTCTTCCAATATTTCGTGACATCGAAATTCGTATATCTGACATCGTCCATAACGATGCCCACTTCCATGTCGGGCAACTTGTCCAGCAGATACTTGCAGACCTCGCAAGCGCGTTTTGATGAGAACCCGATTTTCCGCAGGTGTCCATCGTCCGGAAGCTCCGGCGACGTGAGCATATCGTAATCGGAAGCCGACGGATTGAAATCCAACAACGCTCCGTTGAGATAGGCCACGGCATCGACGGGAAGCTCCTGAACGAACGAATAGCCTGTACTGACCGGCCGGGCCGTTTCCACCACGAATTTGATGCCGGCATCATGCATGCGGTTGATGCTGTCGATGGAACGTTTCGTCAGGAAACGATCCTCGAAAGTCTCTCCGTCATGCAGTAACGTACCGTCCAGGTCGGCGACGACCATTGCCACGTCATGCCTGTTGTTTGTCGAGTTCATACCAATCCTTTGGAAATGTCGTGTCCGAAAACGAATTTGGCCCATGACCGCGGGAAACCGGTCATGGGCCAAATTCGCTACGCTGTTCAGATGAGGTTGAACTTCGTCATCAGGCCAAGGGCGATGATGATGGCCACCCACAGTAGGGCGATGATGACGGTCCAACGGTTCAGGTTCTTTTCAGCGACACCGGAGGAGCCTGCATTCTGGGTGAGACCTCCGCCGAACATATCGGACAGGCCGCCACCCTTGCCCTTATGCATAAGAATGAGCAGGGTGAGCAAGAGGCTGAGAATGACGAGAAGAATCTGCAGCACAAGCTTGACGGTAGCCATAGCGGACACGGGTGAACCTCCAGTTCGTAAACACTCCTATTAACAATAGCGCATGGTATTGAAAAAAGCGAGCGTCATACCAAGGTTTTCCAAAGTTTTTCAGGACGTCGCTTCCATGGTCAGCTTGCAGATCCGGGTCAGTTCATCGACCTTCAGCGCGGCGCCGCCGATGAGGAAGCCATCCACATCCGGTTCCCTGATCAATTCCACGGCGTTCTTCGACGATACCGAACCGCCGTACAGGATTCGTACCGTCTCGCCGACCTCCGTGCCGAACGTGGCCGACAGGTCGTTCCGGATGGCCTTGGCCGCGTCCTGCGCCGACTGCGGTGTGGCCACCATGCCGGTGCCGATAGCCCATACCGGCTCATACGCCACGATCAGCTTCGCCGCTTCCTCATCGGACAGGTCGCAAGTCACGTCACGTACCTGGCCAACGGCGAAGTCAAGCTCGATTCCCTTGCGCCGTTCCTCGTAGCTTTCGCCGACGCATAGAATCGGCTGCATGCCGGCCGCAAGCACCGCACGCACTTGGTCGACGATGTTCGCATCGTCCTCGGGATGGTATTTGCGTCGTTCCGAGTGGCCGACAATCACATATGAGCATCCGAGATGCGCGATCATGTCCGCGGAGACATCGCCGGTGAATGCTCCCTGCGATGTGACCGACACGGCCTGCGCGCCATAACGGATTTTCAGGTTGTCCGATTCTATGGCCACCTGCACGCTACGCAGCGAGGTGAACGACGGCATCAGCGCAATCTCACAACGCTTGTGGTCGAAGTGGATGGCACGAAGTTTCCATGCGAATTGCTGGATGAAATACGTCGCCTCGAGATGGTCGAAATTCATCTTCCAATTGCCGGCCACCAAGGGGATTCGCTTTGACGTCATGATAATCGTCACTCCCATCCATATTCAGCTGGACGAAAACCTCGTCCAGTGTCATTGTATGCGAAGCATGCAAAAAGGTGCTTCCCCATTTGACGATGAGGAAGCACCTCTTTCATGATCCGAAAATCAGGCAAGCACCTTCAGACCAGGCAGTTCCTTGCCCTCAAGGAACTCGAGGGAGGCACCGCCACCGGTGGAGATGTGGGAGAAGCCATCCTCCGGGAAGCCGAGGTTGCGCACCGCGGAAGCGGAGTCGCCGCCGCCGACGATGGTGAACGCGCCGGCCGCAGTGGCATCGACCAGAGCCTGAGCCACAGCCTTGGTGCCTTCGGCGAAGGTCGGAACCTCGAACACGCCCATCGGGCCGTTCCACACGACGGTCTTGGAATCGACGATCTTGTCATGGAACAGCTTGCGGGATTCCGGACCGATGTCCAGACCCATCTTGTCGGCCGGGATGGCATCGGCGGCCACGACTTCCGGAGCGATGTCCTCATCGGATTTCGGGAAGACCGGGTTGATGACGACATCGGTCGGCAGCACGAGCTCAACGCCGTTCTTCTCGGCGCGCTCCATGTAGCCCTTGACGGTTTCGATCTGATCCTCTTCCAGCAGGGAGGTGCCGACCTCGTAGCCCTTGGCCTTGAGGAAGGTGTACGCCATGCCGCCGCCAATGACCAGACGGTTGGCCTTGTCCAGCAGGTTGTCGATCACACCGAGCTTGTCGGAAACCTTGGAACCGCCGAGCACGACGGTCAGCGGACGGTCGGGGTTCACCGTGGCGCGGGACAGCGCCTTGACTTCCTTCTCGACCAGCAGGCCGGCAGCGGCCGGCAGATCGGCTGCGACATCATAGTTGGAACCCTGTGCGCGGTGCACGACACCGAAGCCGTCGGACACGAAGACTTCGCCGAGGGCGGCGATCTTCTTGGCGTATGCGGCACGCTCCTCCGGATCCTTGCTGGTCTCTTCCGGATTGAAACGGACGTTCTGCAGCAGCACGACATCACCGTCGCTCATCGCGGCGACCTTGGCCTGCGCGTCCTCACCGTAGGTATCTGCGGCCAGCGGAACGGTGATGCCGAGCAGCTCGCCGAGACGGGCGGCGACCGGAGCCAGGGACAGTTCCGGAACGACCTTGCCCTTCGGACGGCCGAGATGAGCCATCAGAATGACCTTCGCACCCTGTTCGCGCAGAGCCTTGATGGTCGGCAGAGCAGCCTTGATACGACCATCATCGGTGATCGTGGTGCCGTCCAGCGGAACGTTGAAATCGGCGCGAACCAGAACGCGCTTGCCCTTGAGATCTCCAAGATCCTTGAGTGTCTTCATGTATATCCTTTCCTAGCCGCTTATAAGCGTGGAATGGCCATATTGCCACTTATGCATAATACAAGCCCAAACGAACAAAAAACACCATGCGTTGGAAAACACACATGGCGTTTCGTATTCACGGGCTCTCGAATCAGGCGGACTGACGCCGTGCCTTCTCCGTTTTCTCCGCCAATTGGAGCAGTCGGCGGATGCGTCCGGCGACCGCGTCCTTGGTGATCGGCGGTTCTGCCAGACGTCCCAATTGCTCAAGGGACGCATCTGCGTGATCGAGTCGAAGCTGACCGGCGGATTTGAGATTGTCCGGGATGTCATCACCGAGGATTTCGAACGCCTGACGTACCTTGTCGCAGGCCTCCGCCGCGGCCTTGGCGCTACGCCGCATGTTGGCGTCATCGAAATTGGCCAGACGGTTCGCCTTTCCACGAGCCTCGCCATCGGAACGCTTGCCGGTCCATTCGCGGGCGGAATGCGGTGCGCCCATAAGGATGAGCATGCGTTCTATCGCATCGGGATCGCGCAAGGTCACGCGTTCGGAGCTGCGCAGTTTGCGCGGTTTGGCGGTGATGCCCAGGCGCCGCGCGGTGGATACCAGAGCCAGAGCGGCCTCATGATTCGGGCATACGATTTCAAGATAGCTGGCTTTGCCTGGATCCGACAAATGCCCGGCGGCGAGGAACGCGCCACGCCACGCCGCTTTGATCTGGGCGATTTTACCGTTGATGATATCGCTTGGCAGACCCAGCACCATGGTCTTGGTGTATCTGCTGTACAAGCCGGTCTGCAGCACTAGCGCGGCGCTGCCTTTGGGCACGCGAACCACGAAACGCTGCACTATACCCGCGGGGGTCTGCCTGGAGACCGGAGTGAACGTGGCTTCGTGGCCATAAAGGTTCCTGATGGTGTCCTGCAGCCATAAGGCCGCGTCTTGGGAGTCGAACTGCGCCTGTACGAGAATGTGGCGGTCCACTGAGTGCAAGCCGTTGCCGAACCGAATCATCGCGGTCGCCTGCGATTTCTTCGCGATAGGCAACTCATTGTCAATCGCGGCCAGTTCGCTTTTGACGTCATCCAGAAGAGCCAAGAGCCAACCTCCTACTTTCCTGTTCTTCCCTATAATTTCAGGCGAGTCGCAAGGTCGACTCGCACTGCTACCGGCTTACTGTGATACCGAATATCTTGGACAAAGATGAGATGTTTTCCGTATATTCGGACCTTGTTTTCTCATAATGCGGTCATTGTTCCGTCGCGCGCTTGTCCAGTTCGCGTGCCGAAACGGAGACGGTGAGACCTCTGGCGCGCAGACGCTTGGCTAGCGCCTCGCTCATGGCCACGGAACGATGCTGGCCTCCGGTGCATCCGATGGCGATGGTCACGTAATGCTTGTCCTCCTGCGCGTATCCTTCGATGGCGACGGCGATGGCTTTTTCATACGCGTCCAGGAATTCCTCGGCCCCTTCGCTGGACAGCACGTAATCGCTTACGGACTTGTCCTTGCCCGTCAATGAGCGAAGCTCGGGCACCCAGAACGGATTGGGCAGGAACCGGACGTCTGCCACAAAGTCCGCGTCGATTGGAATGCCATACTTGAAACCGAAGCTGAAGATATGCACGGAAACCGTGGTCGGACCGGAGCCGAGCAGACCTTCATACAGTTTCGTGGACAGCTGGTGGATGCTCAGCGTCGAGGTGTCGATGACGATGTCCGCATGCTCTTTGAGGTTCTTCAGCAGGTCACGTTCCTCGAGAATGCCGTCGATAAGGCGATTGCCCTGCTGAAGGGGATGCGGCCGGCGCACGGACTCGTAGCGTTTGATGAGCACTTCGTTGCTGGCGTCGAGGAAGAGGATGCGGGTCTTCACTCCAAGATCGTCCAAATGGCTCAGCACGGCGGACAGATCGTCGAAGTAGTCACGGGACCGCACATCGATGACCGCGGCGAGCTTATGGATGTTCGATCCGGAACTGGTCATCATGTCAACCAGCGGAACCAACAGCTTCGGGGGCATATTGTCCACCACATACCAGCCCATGTCCTCGATGCTGTTGGCGGCATGGGAACGTCCGGCGCCACTCATGCCGGTGATGAGCAGCACCTCGAAATCCTTGGCGGGCGGAGTCGGACTCACGTGTTTGCCTGTCTGATGGATGGTATCGTTCCGGTCACTCATCACAGAGCCTCCTCAAGCGCGGCGCGCATGGCATGTTCCAGCGCGTCGACTTTTTGTTGATCGATTGGATGGCTTGGCGGGTCGTCGTCCCACATGCCGGTCATCAGCCAGACCTGAACCATGGCCTGGTACAGCAGCATCTCCTCACCGCCGATGGCCGTGCCGCCGTGCGACCTCCAAGCCAGCATGAGTTTGGTGGGACGGGGATCGTATACCACGTCAAGCAGTGTCCCGTGCGCGGGGGCATCCGTCGACGTGAATGCTTCGGCGATTGGGTCAGCGGCGAGTCCCGGAATGGTGTTGATGACGATGTCGGCATGATCCAGCTTCCGGATCGCTTGATCCATGCCAACGATGTCTATGGATCCCTCTCCCATGTATTTGCCGGCCAAAGGTTTGAGAGCGGCGTTTTTGTCGGGATGCCGTGCCACAACGGTGACATGTTCGATTGACGGCATTTCGGTGCATGCGGCCAATGCTGAGGTGGCGGTGTTTCCGTTGCCGACGATTACCGCCTCACCCGCGCGCTCGGACTCCGGTCGCATTCCTCGGTTCATATATGAATGCCGGAAAGCGAGTTCGATGCCTTTGACATCCGTGTTGTAGAGCTTGATGGCGGGGATGGCGGTATCGCCGTTGCGGCATGTGCCGGTCCAGTCAAAGACGGCGGTGTTAGCCACTTCGAGTTCTTTCGCCCAAGTGTTGCATGGCACGCCGTATGGCTGGATGGTCTTCTTCAACGGCATGGTCAGGCTCAGGCCCGTCCAGCTGTCGTCAAGCGATTTCAGGAAACCCTCAAGCTCGGACTCCCCTACCTCATGCTTGTCGTAGAACCATCCATCCAGTCCTAGCGACCGGTAGGCGGCGTTATGCAGCACAGGGGAAAGCGAGTGTGCGATGGGCTTGCCGAGAACCGCGCACCGATGACCGACATTCGTCATGTTCCCTCCTTGATGTTTCCATCATCATGCTAGCAACGTGAATGTCATTTCGTGTGTTTTGCCTCTGTTTTCATTTCATCTTTCGGACTTGTGCCTGATTCGTCACCGGCATTCCCGATTTCGGCGACGCTCTCGTCGGAAGTATGCAACGCCTGATATATGGCTTCCGCTTTGGCATGTCCGATGCCTTTGACCTGTTCGAAATCCTCAACGCTTGCCTCACGCATGGCGCGCACGGAACCGAAGTGGTTGAGCAACCGCTTCTGATAAGCCTCGCCGATGCCTGGAATATCGTCCAGAGCGGAACGCAGCATGCCCTTGCGTCTTGTCTGACGATGATAGGTGATGGCGAAACGGTGCGACTCGTCACGTACACGCTGCAGCAGATACATGCCTTCGGACTGACGCTTGAGGATGATCGGATAATCGTCGTCCGGCACCCACACCTCCTCCAGACGCTTCGCCAATCCGCAGACCGCCACATCATCCACGCCACAATCGGCAAGCGCCTTGGCCGCGGCCATGACCTGCGGCTTGCCACCGTCGACGACGACGAGATTCGGTTTGTAGGCGAAATGGTGACGGTCCGCGTTCTGCTGCACGGGCGTCGTTGCGGATGCGTCCGTCTCATCCGACAATCCGTTCTGTCTGGATACGCGTTTTTCGTTGTCCATGCTTTCCCCGGAATCGCCCGCAATGTTACCGTGACGGAAACGACGGGCCAACGTCTCGTACAGCGCGCTTAAATCGTCCAACGCGCCCTGCCCATCCGCGCCGCGGATAGCAAAGCGCCGGTATTCCGATTTTTTCGCGATGGCATCCTCGAACACCACCATGGACGCCACCTGATATGCACCGCCGACGGTATTGGAGATGTCGTAGCATTCGATGCGCAACGGCGCCTGTTCGAGGCCAAGGGCCTGCGCCACATCGTTCATCGCATCCGAACGGGCGCCCATATCGCTGATACGGCTCATCTTGCTGCGCTGCAACGCCTGCTTGGCGTTGTCGTTCGCGCGATCCATGAGCTGTTTCTTGTCTCCCCTGCTGACCACACGGATGGTGACGGCCGCTCCGCGCAATCCGCTCAGCCATTGTTCAAGATCCTCACGCCGGGCAGGTTCGATCGGGACGATCACCTCGCGCGGCACAGGAGCGATCGGAGCCAGAAAATCCGCGCGTCCCGTCTGCTCCTGCCGTTCATTGCGCTCTTTCGTGGCTTGCGCGCGTGCGGCCGCATCCACGGCCGTCACGGTCTGCGTAGAGCCGATCGCGTTGCGCTGCTCAGTGACGATGGTGGCCGAGGACGCGGAAACGTTCTCCCCTGCGGTCTCCGAATACACCTGCGTGATGAGGTCTGAAATCAGTTCCTCATCACTGATGTCCTCGACTCGTTCGACGCTCCAATTGCGTTCTCCGCGTATGGAACCGGCGCGCACGAAGAACGCGTGCACGCTTGCCTCGAGCTCATCGGAGGCGATGCCGAACACGTCGGCGTCGACATCCGAATCGAACACGACGGCGTTCTGCTCGACCACGGTCTGCAGCATTTGGATCTGGTCGCGCAGGCGAGCGGCCTTCTCGAATTCCAATTCGTCGCTTGCCAGCTTCATCTCACGGGTCAGTTGCGCGATGTACGACTTGCCGATCCGTCCGGTCAGCACGCCCACCAACTGCTCACACATCCTGCGATGCTCCTCGGCACCGATGCGCCCCACGCACGGCGCCGAACACTTCCCTATCGATGCCAGCAGACAAGGCCGATGCGTAATCTCCGCCTTATGGAACACGTTCTGCGAGCAGGTGCGCACGGGAAAGGTCTTAAGCAGACGATCGAGACTATGCCGAAGATCCCATACTTTCGCATAAGGTCCGAAATACCGGGTGTCTCGACGTTTGCGGCTGCGCGTCACCCATATGCGCGGCACGCGCTCGCCGGAGGAGATGGCTAGATACGGATAGGTCTTGTCATCGCGGAACACCACGTTGAACCGCGGATCGAATTCCTTGATCCATGTGTACTCCAAGGTGAGTGATTCCAGTTCCGTGCCGACGACCGTCCATTCGAGACTGCGTGCGGTCAGCACCATGGTCTGGGTGCGCGGATGCAGCTGGTAGAGCGGCTGGAAGTAATTCGTCAACCGGTTGCGCAGGTTCTTGGCCTTGCCGACGTAGATGACGCGTCCCTCCCCGTCGCGCCACTTGTACACGCCCGGCTGGGCCGGAATGTCGGAGGTCTTCGGACGGAACAGATCGCGGGTGTCGCCCAGCAAAGGCGCGCCGTTCCTGTTCACTCCCCTACCTTCCGAGTCCGAGAGAACGTCGGCGGCCTGTCCGGCAGTCTCGCGCAGCGAGTCCGCCGTTTTCCGCCATACCTCTGGGCTGTGCCGTTCAAAATCGCTCATAGCACGCTCTTGAGGAACTTGCCCGTCCAGGATTGCTCGCACTGCGCGACCTGCTCCGGCGTGCCTTCGGTGACGATGGTGCCGCCGCCGTCACCGCCTTCGGGACCCAGGTCAATGATCCAATCCGCGGATTTGACCACATCGAGGTTGTGTTCGATGACGATGACCGTGTTGCCCTTGTCCACCAGACCCTGCAGCACGAGCAGCAGCTTGCGCACATCCTCGAAATGCAAACCGGTGGTCGGCTCGTCGAGGATGTATACGGTTTTGCCGGTGGAACGGCGTTGCAGTTCCGTGGCGAGCTTGACGCGCTGCGATTCGCCTCCGGACAGCGTCGGAGCCGGCTGTCCTAGACGGATATAGCCAAGACCAACCTGCACCAAAGTGTCGAGATATCGCGAAATGGACGGATACGCTTTGAAGAACCGCGCAGCCTCCTCGATAGGCATGTTCAGTACGTCGGCCACGGATTTGCCGTTGTATTTCACCTCGAGGGTCTCGCGGTTATAACGCTGGCCGTGGCATTCCTCGCAATCCACGTACACGTCCGGCAGGAAGTTCATTTCGATCTTCAGCGTGCCGTCCCCATGGCAGGCTTCGCAGCGGCCGCCTTTGACGTTGAACGAGAAGCGTCCTGGACCGTAGCCTCTCACCTGCGCTTCGGGCGTTTTGGCGAACAGCGTGCGGATTTTGTCCCACACGCCGGTGTAGGTAGCGGGATTGGAACGTGGCGTGCGGCCGATCGGATTCTGGTCGACGTGAATCACTTTGTCGCACTGGTCGATTCCCTCCACGCGCGTATGCTTTCCAGGCACGATGCGCGCGCCATTGAGCTTGTCGGCAAGCACCGGATAGAGAATCTGGTTGACCAGTGTGGATTTGCCGGAGCCGGACACGCCTGTCACGCAGGTGAAGACGCCCAGCGGGAAGTTGACGTTGAGATTCTTCAGGTTGTTCTCGCGGGCACCCACCACACGCAACTGCTTGGTCTTATGCGTCTTGCGCCGCTTCTTGGGCACTTCGATGCTTCTACGGCCGGCAATGTAGTCTCCCGTGATGGAACGAGGGGCATCGATGATCTTTTTCGCGGGGCCAGAATAGACGACCTCGCCGCCGTGTTCGCCCGCTCCCGGGCCGATGTCGATGACCCAGTCAGCGCTTTTGATGGTGTCCTCGTCGTGTTCGACGACGATCAGCGTGTTACCGAGGTCGCGCAGATGATGCAGCGTGGTGATCAGCCGCTCGTTGTCGCGTTGATGCAGGCCGATGGACGGCTCATCCAACACATACATGACGCCCACCAGGCCGGAACCGATCTGGGTCGCCAGACGGATACGCTGCGCCTCGCCGCCGGACAGGGTCTTCGCCGCACGGGACAATGTCAGATAATTCAGACCGACGTCATTGAGGAATCCAAGCCGGGCACGAATCTCCTTGACCACCTCGCCGGCGATCTGCGCGGCGGAGCCCTCAAGTTCAAGACCGTTGATCCATGCGAGACTACGTTCGGCCGACATGTCGCACACGTCCGCGATGGATTCCCCTCCCACGGTGACGGCGAGCACTTCGGGGCGGAGCCTCCGGCCATGGCATGCCTGGCATGGCACTTCGCGCATATACGATTCGTAATACTGCTTCATCTGGTCGGAATCGGTCTCATCATGTCGACGCATCAGCGTGCGGACCACGCCTTCGAATCCCGTCGAATATTCGCGGATACGTCCCCACCGGTTGCGATATGAGACCTGCACCTTGAAATCGCGTCCGTACATGATGGCATCGCGCGCATCCTTGGGAAGATCCTTCCAAGGCGTGTCCAGATCGAATCCCATCTCCTCACCGAGACCTTCAAGCACATGCCGGTAGTATTCGCCAGTGCCCTTGGTCATGCCCCACGGCTCGATGGCGTTCTCGTTCAGCGTCTTGTCCGGATCTGGAATCACCAATTCAGGGTCGATCTCCAGTTTGTAGCCGATGCCCGTGCATTCCGGGCAGGCTCCATACGGCGCGTTGAACGAGAAGGTCCGGGGCTCGATCTCGTCAAGCTCCAACTGGTGTCCGTTCGGACAGGCGCGTTTCTCGGAGAACGGTTTGCGTCGATTCGGATCCTTCTCGTCCAAATCGACGAAGTCGGCGACGATCACGCCCTTGGCGAGCTTCAGCGCCGTCTCCACCGAATCGGTCAGACGCTGGCGGATGCCGTCCTTGACCACCAGACGGTCCACCACCACTTCGATGGTGTGCTTCTTCTGCTTGGTGAGCTTGATGTCATCCGACAGCTGCCGCATCTCGCCGTCGATCAGAGCGCGCGCGTAGCCATCGCCGCGCAGCAGTTCGAGCAGATCCTCGAACTCGCCTTTGCGGCCGCGCACGACAGGCGCGAGAATCTGGAAGCGCGTGCGCTCCGGATACTTCAGTAGCGTATCCACCATCTGCTGCGGCGTCTGCGCGCTCACCAAAGCGCCGCATTCCGGACAGTGCGGAATGCCGGTACGTGCGAACAGCAGTCGCAGGTAATCGTAAATCTCCGTAATCGTGCCGACAGTCGAACGGGGATTGCGGTTCGTGGTTTTCTGATCGATTGACACGGCGGGGCTCAGACCCTCGATGAAATCGACGTCGGGCTTGTCCATCTGTCCCAGGAACTGGCGTGCGTACGCCGACAGCGATTCGACATAGCGACGCTGCCCCTCCGCGAACAGCGTGTCGAACGCCAACGAGGATTTGCCTGAGCCGGACAGGCCGGTGAACACCACCATGCGGTTGCGCGGAAACTCCAAGTCGACGTTCTTGAGGTTATGCTCGCGAGCGCCCTGGATGACGATTTTGAGGTCGTTGGGCAGGTGTTTCAGATCCGCTATGAGCGAACCGTCCTTCATCCGCATCGGCGCTTTTTTGATTTCGCGTGTCAGAAACGCGTCGCTGGTGAGGACTCGTTCGACCACGACTTCGTTACGTGTGGTGTTGTTTCGTTTGGCGGCCACTTTCCCCTCCGCTTTTGTTGTGCCTGTTCTAGGTGTATAGGATAGCGTATTTTCGTGTTGGTTTCGAACAGGTGTTCTATATGGTGTTGTCGGGCATGGCGATGGGCCATTGGTATTGGTCATGCAGAATGGCCGCGGCGTCCGCAATGGGTATGCGTTCCTGTTCTATTCGCAGGTATGTCGCATTGGTTCCGGTGCAGAGCATTTCGTAGAGTCCGCGTTCCTCGGAGGTGAGCTGGGGCGTGGGTTTGGACTCTCGCGTGGTGAGTGGCTTGTTTTTCGTATCGAGCATGGTGCCGTATCGTTCATAGGCCCGGTAGGCGGCAGGGTCCATCAGCAGGGATGCGCATGGGATGCCGGTTTGGCGGAGTTTGGAGAGGATGTCGAGTCCGTCGGCGTCCATGTCTCCCCAGTAGATGATGTCGGGAATGTCTGTGACCCATGGCAGGAGGGTTGTCATGCGTTTCAGGGTGGCGTATCCGCTGCCGAAGATGCAGATGGCGTGTGCGGCGGTGGGCATGGCCTGGTAGGTGTCTTTGTTTTCGATGATGATGGCGTGTGCGATGTCGGTTGGTCTGTTGTGGATCCATGGTTGGGTGATGATGAGGTCGGGTTGGCCGTGGTGTTCGGCGTCCATGAATCGTAGTCGGAGTTCGCCGGGGCGTTCCTGGAAGTCGAGGTTGTCCTGTCCGGTGAGCATGCATATCGCTTTGCGGCGCTGAGAATTGGGGGTGCCGAGCCATTTGGCGCTGAACCCGGGAATCGGCACCATGCGTGGGGTCATGGTGTGGCAGTCGTGTCGGGTGAAATAGTGTGCGGCTTGGATGACGAGACGGAAATCGACGTCATCATGATCCTTGAGTGTTTTGGCGACATTCAACGCGCTGTCTTGGCTGATGCCGAATTCGTCTGCGAGTTCTCGCATGCGTTGGCGCTCACGTAGATAGCGTTCGCGCGTGGTTCTTGTCGCTATACGGAGAGCCGTGTCGAGGTCGGGTATGATCACCGAGTCGGCAAGCTGGCTTTTCTGTCGGACGAGTCCGCTGGAAACGATTTTGGTCTTTTCGCTGGTTTCGCATTGATGCCGGTTCGCCCAGTCGCGGATGACGTCGTCCTGGGCGCGAACGCGCGCGTAGTTGTCCTCCAGTTCGGCTTGTTTGGGCAGGCGGATGGTCTTGCGCAGGGGCCAGGAAACTTCGGTGTCGTACATGTGCCGGTTGAGGTGAGCGTCGACGTATTCGTCGAGCTCCCGACGGATGCTCATGCCGTCCTTGGCGTTCCTGGCCTTTGCCATCGCTACTCCTCCGTCAATGGTGTGGTTTTGTCGGTTGGCTCCTGCGACTCGCCCTGTGCGTTTTCGCGGTCGAGCTCCTGCAGGTACGAGTTGCCTGTGGACGGATCCTTGTACGCCACGTACGCCTTGTTGGCGATGCTGAGGATCTCCGCGGTTTTGCTTTCCGGGGCGGATACGATGATTTGGAAGCCGAGTCGCGGCAGCACGGTGAGGGCGCGCTTGGTGTAGCGTCCATCGGCTTTGATAAGGGCTTCGTCCAGGAACAGCGTGGTGTAGGTGGGCTTGCCTGTCAGATCGCCGCCAAGCAGATAAATCAGGGCCGCGCCGTAGACAAACGAGGTGAGTTCCTGCAACGCACCGCCTGATTTGCCGCCGGTTGAGCTGATATGTTCGTCGGGCGCGTCATCATGATGCACGGTCGCGTAGAACGAGCTGCGCACACGGGGATCGAGGTTGCGGGCGCCATACTCCTTGATGCCGTTCGTGTCATGGATGCTGTTGAGCTCATCCTGCAGTCTGCCGATGAACGGCTCGCAGCCCTTGAACGCCTTGCGGGTCTCCATGGGATTGTCACGCCCGTTGCGTGTCCAATCATCCAGTTTCGACATGATGTCGCCCAATGATCTTCTGAACTGCCGGTCGACGTCTCCGAACTTCACGCCAAGCGAGAGCCTGCCTCCACGCGGGCCGAACTGTTGGTCCTTGAGCATGCCGTTGATACGGCCGAGCTGCTCCCTGACGTTTTCCTCGTCGGTGTTGAGCGCACGGTTGAGCTGCTGGAAGCTCATGTACAGTTTTTCGACGCTGTTGACATACTCCTCGTCGGTTGCGGCGCGGGTGACGAGCATGTTGAGCATGTTGAGCTCGTCGAGGTAATACCGGTAGTCCTCCACGCTTGCCGTGACGGTGTCGTCTTCGGCGGTATGACGCCTGAGATATTCACTCATGGCACTTTCCGTGTCGGTGCGTAGCGTGTTGGCCCGCTCGTCGGTTTCCTGGATTCGCTTACGTATGACGCGTCCGATGTTGCGCATCATACGTTCGTCGAATGGTATCGATCCCTCACTGTCGGCACCACCGGCGATGAGTAGCGGACGATCCTGCGCATGCACGTACGTGCCGAAGCAGTTCTCGTACGCGTCGGCCAGAAGATTCGATACCATGTCAGACAACGTGGAATCGTCGAAATCCGAGTCACCGTACGCGTCGAGCCAAGCCTGCTCGGCATGGACGGCACGCTGGGCGCTTTCCAGGTCGGCCTCGGCCTGGAACCTGTTCTTGCCTTCGACGTCCGACTGCCGGCGAAGACGTTGCAGCTCATCCTGCAATTGCCCCAGCTCGGGATCGCTTTCGATCCGTTCGATCTGCCGACGGATCTGCTCCGCTTTCGTTTCAAGCCCGTCCACGTCGATTTTGCTCCACGGCATGTCGGCTATGACACGGGCAAGTTCATGCTCGTCCTGCAATAGGGCGATCGCGTTGGACATCTGCCGGCTGCGACGGTCGACGTCCTCCGCGGCTTGTCCGGCCTCGTCGAGCTGGCTCTTCAACTCGGCCAGGTAGCGTTCGTTCATGAAACCGATGACCTGGTGCATGCCTTTGACGCCATGGAATCCACGATCGCCGGATTTGATCTGCCCATCGACCTGCACCTGGCGCTCGTCGCGATCCATGTCATCGATGGCGTCCACGCAACGCGCATCGAAACGATCCGAGGACGTCTGCTGCTTCAACCATCCGACGAACGGCGAATCCTCCTTGTATCGCAGCTTCGACGACATCCATCCCTCGTTGCTAGCGGAATCGTACCGTGCATCCGTGTCGACGAAACGCCACGTGCAACGCGTCATACGTGTCGGATCAATGGTGCTGACCTTCGCTGCGAATCCCTGCTCGTACCGTTTGTCTACGAGTATGGTCTGCGCGATCGGCGCGTACGTGACGTTCATCGCCAGACGCCACCGTTCGTCACGCTCGTCCACATCCATCAATTCCGCCACATACGGCAGCTGCGTCTTATCCAATCCGGTCGCCTGCGCGATCAGCGCGCGCGCATCGTCCATCTCGTCGTCGCTACGCGTCCTGTGGTCGAGCTTGCGTCGGTAATCCCGTTGAAGCACGTCGCGTTCGCGCTGCCTGTCATGCAGCTCCCCCACCAGCTGCCGGTATTTGGCCTGCGCTTCCTCCAACCGTTCGTCATATGTGTCGTTCGATTCGGCCAGCGCGGCGCGTTTTAGATCCCACGCATGCTCGTCGGTGGGCAGTTTGCCTTCGATTCGTTCGAATCGTTCGGCTATGTCATGCCGTTGGCGACGGGCCTCGTCGGCGTCTTGACGCGCGCGTTTGAGATCTTTGCCAAGCTGCTGCAGACTGCCGCCGTCGATGCCGCTGATGCGCTCCTTGACGGCTTCGATCTGCGCGTTGAGATCGTCAATGCGCTGCTGCGAAAAGTTGAGGGCTTCCTGCGATTCCTTCGCCTTGCTTTGTGCCGCGGGCAGTCCGGAGCGCACCTCGCTGGCCATGCGCGAGCGTGTCCACGCGGCAAGTGTGGTCTCCCCATGCTCGTCATCAGGGTTGACGGGCTCGTATTCGCGTCGTTCGCTGAGTTGTTTGGCGTATTCGCCGTAGCGTGTCTGGATGTTCTGCAGGATGGCGACCCGGGCAGCTTTTTCCTCCATGCTATGGAAGTTCTCGCTGAACCGGTTGTAGTCATCGACGGTTTCACGGGCGAGACGGATGGATTCCGGCACATCGAGGACGCCTTGCTTGAAGATGTCGTCAAGTTTCGACGGAGCGTCGGCGGATTGTATCTTGTGCAGGAGCCGGCAGGCTTCGGCGCTTAGTCCCATGTCCTGCCAGATGGAGGCGTGGAACGCGGCCGCGTTGACATGGGTCGTGCATCCCGGATAGGTCTGCTCCATCAGACCTCGGGTGAATGACGTGTCTCGATGCTGGTCCATGAGCCGCGGGTCGATGAGCTGGTTGTGCGTGACGAACTGGCGGCGCAGCCCGTCCGGCCCGTCGCCGGCGGTCAGGTACAGGAACTTGCCGCAGGACAGTATGCCGCCGTCGCTGCGGTTCACATAGGTGTCGACGATCGCGCCCCAGATGTTCTGCGGCTTGCCGTCCGCGTCCCTGCCGCGCAGGAAGATTGGGGTCTCGCCGTCGTCGCCGTCGCTTATGCCGATCATGCCGCGCAGATACGTGTAGTCGTTGCGTTCGGAGCGTCCGGAGTTCGACGCCTTGTTGTAGGGCGTGCCGGAGGGATATAGGAGAGAGATCTGGGCGTCGACGAGAGTGGATTTCCCCGATTCGCTGGCGCCGGCGAGCAAGGTCACCGGCATATCCGCGTCCATGGAGGGACGGAACACGTGATAGCCGCCGTAGGAGCCCCAGTTGACAATCTGCCGGCTTCGCAGCATCCACCGGTCGGAAACGATTTTCATGCCGTCTTCTGTCATCGGTTTTCCTCTCCATCAAAGAAATCGTCGGCCATGCCGAAATCGAACGCGTCCTGTTCAACATCGGATGCCGGAATCCCATTCGAATCGGCCATGTCATTTTCATCGTCAAAATCGGACAAGCCTTCGGTACCGGTATCGTCCATGCCGCCAGCGTCATCCATCTTCCCGGAGCCAAGCCATTCGTCGGCAAGGTCGCGGTCGAGCACCATCGGCACCAGCGGAGTGATCACATACATGTTCGTCTCGCCGGCGTCCGCGAGATACCCGTAGGTGCGCATACGCGAGATGACGGAGGCGATCTTCTTCGCCGTACCCTCCTCGTCATTGCTGGCGGCGAGGAATCCCGCACCTGTGGCGAGCATCGCGCGGATGTCGTCGAAACTGATGAGCCAGTCGCCGGGTTCGGCCTTCTGGTTCTCATATTCCAGCACCTTGATACGCAGGGCCGCGAGCGTGGCAGCCTCTTCCCGGGTAAGGCTCACACGCGTTTTCAGCGCGCGGATGTTCGTCTCCGAATCAGTGACGGGCGACGCGTACATGATCCGGTATTTCGTGTTGTCGACCAATCTGAGCATGTCGTTGTTCAGCGAGCGCTCCACGGCCTCACGGTATTCGCACGCACGCTCGTACAGGCTGCCGTCGATGTACCGTTCGCGTTTGAGCGCGATCGCGGCCCTGCGCGCTTCGAGCGGCATGTCGCCGGTATCGCCGTCGAATAGCGCCGGCATGGTCTGCGGTGTTGTGGGCTCCTCCGATGGATATCCGGTTTCCCCGCCGTCCATCGTCTCGGCGCCGACATCCTGGTCGTCGATATCATCCGTCATGCTCATCCCTCCTCGATGATGCCGTCAAGCGTCGATTCGCTGGCGAGAACCGGTCTGGTGCGCCATACACGTTCTCCACCGTCAATCGATACGCAATGCCATGCCGCGCTCGCCGAGCCGTCCTGCGCCCGCATGGCGCTGAGGAATCCTATCAGCTCGCTTTCACGCCGTTCGGCGCGTGGCAGCCTGTTGAAGCTTGCTGCGATATCCACGAACATGCCGTCCGACGTTCTCACCGGATCACGGCGGATGAGCGAAATCATATGCGTCAGCCTTGGTCCGCACATCTCGACCATGGTTTTGAGGTCGGGCGCGTCGATTTCCGCTGTGGGCGCATCCTGCAGGCCGGCGGTTGTGGCACGCGCCATCGATTTCGCCGGACGCGACGGCAACGCCTGGAACTGCGCCATGCCGGTGTCCGTATGATACGGGAATTCCGCCGAACCGGGATGGTTCTTCGCATCGTCGTTGGTCCGCACGAACAATCTGTGGAGCTTGTCCAGCATGGTGCGGTAATGCGTGTCAGTCTGCTGGCGTACCAGCCGGCTCACGGCCTCGTCGGATATGCGGATCTGTCTGCGTACGTCCTCGATACCTTCGTATATGCGGTTGAGTTCGGCGCGCACCTGTGCAAGCAGGATGCCCGGCTCGCCTTCCAGATACGGGTTTTGCGCTATGTCGCGTACTGCATCGTCGATTTCACGCCGGCCCTCATCGGTGACGATCACTTGGAACGCGTCCTCGAACCGTCGACCACTGTCGGATTCGTGGAACGATCGGTGATATGCGTCATGGTAGGTGCCGAGAGCCTGCTCCACGCTGATGGTTCCCGATTGCATGCTGCGGCGCAGGCTGTCGCCATGGTCACGTTCCTCGAGCGCGAGTTCGCGCAGATCGATCGGAACGCCTCGCAATGTGTTGTGGATGACGCCGATGATGTCGCCCACCTGTTGCGAGGTGAGTTTGTCCAACGTGTCGCTGTGCTTCAGCTCGTCGATCTGCTTTTGTTTCTCCTCGATGTCGCGTTCCAGCAGGCGGATGCGTTCATGCGGGTCGGCCGTCAGTTGCATGCGCGCATGTTCGATTTCCATGATGATGCTGTTGGCCTGCGCGCCGGACAGCGCCTTAGTGGTGTCCTCGAGCCGGTCAAGCGCCTCGATGGCGCGGTGGGCACGCGCCGTGAGACGATACAGGTATCGGTGCGAGGCGATGTCAAGCGAATTGGCGAGCCAGGCATAGTCGCCTTCGCCTTCCTTCGTCAGTTGGGACAGGATCGCATGCGCGGCCTCCGCATTCGTCTGCCCGTCCTTGGGCGTATAGTCACCGGTTTCCGCGAGCCTTGCCAGACTGCGCGCGAAGCGTTCCTCCACGATTTCGCGCGGCAGTTCGCCGGTGAGTGGGTCAAACGTCGAGCGCAGCAGCGCGACGTACAACATGGAATTGCCTCGTAGCAGCAATCGCAGCACGCCGGTTTCGTATACGGGCCGGAGCCGTTCCATCTCCCGTCTCACGTCTGACAACGAACGACCATCCTTCCCCAACCTAGACTTTCGATGCGTGTCCTATTGTAAGGGGAACGGCGGCCATGGAGATGCGATTCACGGCATGGAGAACCACGACCATATGGAATTCGAGGTTATTTGAAAATGACATATCGGCACAGCAGGAACCCCCAGATGGCCTGCATGCCCATGGTGACGATTTTGACCACCATGGTGGACCATCCGAGCAGTCCCGGAATCCAAGCCATCATCAGATTGGAGAACAAGAGGTTCCAGCAGTACATGGCCACGAACATGGCGATGGAACGCGCATAGTTCGACGATGATTTGAAGGTGACATTGCGATTCATAACGTAGTTGAAAGCACCGGAGCAGAAGACCGCGGCGGTGTTCGCCAGACGGAACGGCAGACCGATCAGCTGCAGTATGGCGAATACGCCGAATTCCACAAAGGTCTGCATCGCCGATACGCCGCCGTAGCTGAGCATCTGTCTGACGATGCCGCCTTTCCGCCTCGTGTTCGCCGTCATGGGTCTCCTTCTTTGATCCGTTGTGCGCTCCGGTCGGGAATCCTATCCCATATGTTGTCTTCCCCGTGGCATTCCGGTGTTTCGCCTGTCGTGGATTATACGGATAAGGAAAGGCGCATGATCCGTTCCGTCTGTATCCGGAAAACGGGTCATGCGCCTTTTCTTATACCTGACGCCGGTCAGATGCTCATCGCCATGAGCTGAGCCGCGTACTCCTCGACGAGTTCGCTGTCTCGTTCCGTCCAGGAATGGCTGGCGGAATCATCCGGCACGAAAGTGGTGTCAATGTCAATATTGTCGTTCATTTCCTTATATACCTCCGTTCGTTCCACACCCCCTGGCGACTTTGCCAACATCCGTGGAACAGTCATAAGTCTGACTCATAAACGCGTTCGATTCAAGGAATCGTCCGCATCGTGGTCAAACGTTTTCCCATATGTGGTCGCCGTCATATCCAGGCTGTCAATCGGCGTGATAGGTGTGACATATCGACTACCGATTCAGCGCAACAACAAAAAGGCTCCCGATTGGGAGCCTTTTTGTTCATGGAGCGGACAACGGGACTCGGACCCGCGGTCTCAACCTTGGCAAGGTTGCGCTTTACCAACTAAGCTATGTCCGCATGTTTTCCACCGTGGTGGGCAACGAGTTGAAAATATACAGGAGCGGTGGCGAACATGCAAGCTTCGGCGTGTCGCATCGTGCACGTCGAGTTGCGCATTCGATTTATTAACGGGTCAGATGCAATCGTACGGCATGCGTTTCCCGGCGCACCAGAACACGATAAGCGCCATGTCGAGCAACAGCACGTAGAAACTGCAACTGGTTCCCAATCCATAAACCGCGCAGTACAGCACTACCATGCGCGCCATATAGAATATGCCTCGGCGCATGCCGGAACGCTCCTCCGTCTCCATCGTCATGCGGGTGAAACCGCCGCCCAGTGTGCGACCGTTACGATTCCACGGAATGATTCCTTCGAAGAGGACAAACATGACCATGGTGGACACGGTGGAGACAATCGAATTGATGTCGTTCGCACGGTTCACATCAATCATCGCACCGACCAGATATACGAAAGCTGAAACCGACACTGAAGCCGCCCCAATGATGAGCAGATCAATTGCGAGCGCCACGCAGCGGCGTATGAAGCCAGGATTGGTAGTGATGGCATCCTTGTCGATGTGCTGCTGAGGCAGTAGACGGTTGATGACGTTTCCTATGGCGAAGCCGAGCGCACCGCCTACGGTGTTAGTGATGAGGTCGTCGACGTCGAAGAGACGGTATGCGCACGGATAGATGCCCCAGATGCCAGTAAGCTGTGTGGTTTCGATGAGTAGTGAGGTGAGGAATGTGATTGGCAGCGCTATGGCGAGCTTCCAGCGGAAGGTGCGTTTCATAAAGAAGCCAAGGGGTATGAAGAATACGACGTTCATGCCTAGTTGCATGATGCCTGCGAGGCCGTCGGTTTGGATGTCATGAATGAATTCGAGTGGATTAAGTTGCGGTTTAAGGTGATGGGTGACACAGTAAGCGGCCGCGTTTTCGGGCATTGGATACAGGGTGAAGCATGCGAGTGCGATGAGGTAGAGCACTATGAGGTAAGCGGTTAGTGCTGAGCTGAAGCGTAGACGGTTGTCTCGGTGATAGAGCAGAGCGAGTACCGGTAGGGTGAGCAGGAGTGAGAGGAAGGGCCAGAGTGCGATGGCGAGCGTAAATGGCTTGCTGAAGTAGAGGACGTATGACATGGCCGGTCTTCCTTGTGTGTGGTGTTTTTCGTTGTTGTTTTCGACGGTAGTCAAGCTGGTCTTGTTTATGCCATCGTCCGTCGGGTTTACGTTTTTGGCTGAATTCGCTTGTTGTTCATCCTTGGGTATGAGTTCGTGTGCGTTGGGTTGATCGGAAAGGATGCGGACACGTGTTCGAACTCCCTTTCCTGAGAGCCGTGGCATATGAGAGGATTCGAGGCGCTTGACGTGTTTCGTCGTAGCAGATGTTGGGGGTACCCTGTTATCCTTCGATATGTGTCCTGTTCATCACGCATCCGCCGTATGCTTCGGCGAAACGTGTTAGGGAGGTGCTATGCGGGCCGCAGAAAAAATGAAAGCCATCACCGTCGCGTTGGTATGCGTTGCCGGCGCATACTGGTTCGGCTATCTGCCGTTCCGACCAGCCGATGTTAGCCACACTCAAATCAGCATCAACGCGACAGGCGAGTTCAACAAGTCCCAGATCGATGGCGCGGTAAAAGCGGATCTTGCCAGGCTGAAATCCTGGAACGGGTGCCGCGTGGATGCCGTCCGATATGACGCAAAGCGTTCAGCCACGCTACTTGCAGCCGAATACGACGTCACGGCTTCCGGTGGCAGTTCTTCGATTTCCACGGCCATTGACGAATACGGGATGGACAATGTGATTTACTTCTCCAATGACATCTCTTGCCGTGCCGGCTCGCAGAACTCGTCCCAAGATGGCTGGGGAAGCTGGTACGCGTGGAATCCCGGTTCCGCGCGGGCGGAACACGGATGGATCTTCATCGACGAGGGATATTAAAGTTCAACGGAATACCGTGCACCATGCCATGATTTCGAAACCATACGATGACGATTGGCTTTAGTACAGCATTGATAAAAAGCGGGCCTACGCGTCCTGATCACGCGGAACGCAAACCCGCTTTCGATGGCATAGTCATCGCTTGGCTTATCTGACTACTTGGTCGAGGAACCACTCATCATGACTGGCCACCACCAATGCTCCCGGATAGTCGGCAAGACATCTTGCCAGAGCCACCTTGGACTCTAAGTCAAGATAGTTCGTCGGCTCGTCCATGACAATCAACTGAGGCCGGTCAAGAATGCCCAAGCACAACATGAGCTTGCGCAGTTCGCCCGGAGACGGCGCTTCGTTAGAAAGCAGCTTATCCGGATCGGCGTTGAGCTGGGCGAAGGCGGCCAGCACCTGCGAGCGTTCCCTACCCTGCAATGCGGCGAGTCGTCTCATGGTTTGAGAAAGCGCGGCTTCTCCCGTTTGCTGCTGGACGATCAGATGCGGCAAGTCTTCCGGCATGCTGTCCAGCAATGCGTTCATCACGGTTGTTTTGCCGAGTCCGTTGGCACCGGTCAGTCCGATATGGTCTTGCTGTCCGATGCTGAGTTTTGGTATGGCGACGCCTGGCATCCGTGGTTTTTCACCACTCATCCCTGGATTATGCGCGACCTTCCATTGATGTCCGTCGGCATGCAGTATGGATTGTGTTGGCGTTCTCGCGGCATCGTTCGAGCTGGTCATCCTGCCGCTGCCGAATATGATAATACCTTCCGTGAGATGCAGGAGCTCCTTTCTGTTGCTTGGCCGTATGTCGATCCAGATGTCGCCGTCGTAGCGTTTGGCCGCTACGGTTAGTGAATCTAGTGTGCGCTGCGCTCGTTCAAGACGCTTGTTCATTTGTCGGTATGCGGCGCCCGAAGCGGTATCAGTCTGTTTTTCGATCCATTTGTGGTGATCGAGGGCGCTGTGATCTTTGCGGTCGATTTTCCACCCGTTGCGTTTGCGAGCATATGCGCTTTGCATGGCTTGATGTCGCTGTGCTTGTGCGGACCGCAGTCGTGTGACTTCCTGCCGTGCCGCACGGATTGACTCCTCGTCTCCACGCAGTCTGGACGTCATCAGCTCATGCGCTTGCGTATATCCGCCATCATATGTGCTGATGGCGGTGATGTTACGCCCACTGATGTGCCGTCGTTCGAATATGACGCATCGTGCGCATGTAGCGTCAACCAGTGCGACATCGTGGGATATTACGATGCCTATGCCCTGGTATTGGCGCATGACTTCGACTATGGCTTTCCGTGTTTCACCATCAACGTGGTTGGTGGGTTCGTCAAGCACGAGCACATCGGGACGCGCTGTGATTGCGCAAGCGACCTGCAATCGTTTCGTTTCGCCTCCGGAAAGCGTTTCATAACGGTAGGGCCAGTCATCGCCGATGTGTAACGCGTTGCGTACACGCATGGTTCCGGGCGACCAATCCGTGGCGAAGTCGTCGAGGTTCTTAGGCCTCACCATGTTGTCTTGCGGGCAGGTAGCGATAGTGAGTCCATGCGGGTCCGGGTTGATGCTGCCGGTATCGGCGGGCAACATTCCGATGGCGATGTTCAGTAGAGTCGTTTTGCCGAGTCCGTTGTCGCCGAGCACGGCGGTCCATCCTTGTTGGAAAGATGCGGACACGTGTTCGAACAGTGGTTCAGACATGGACGGGTATGTGTAAGAGATGCCAGTAAGCGTGAGCATTGTTGTCCGGGCCATGTATGGGGCTTCTTTCTCATACAGGCGCACTGCGAGGTCTTCATTGTGAAAAAACGAACGGATACGGAACCGTGAAATGTGCATACGAGCAAGCTACGCGGCAGTGCGCTTCAACGCGCACGGTTCTGCCGACGGTATCCGCCGCCCGTTAGATACGCAATGTCCGTTTCTCTTTCCCGAAAACCCTCTTGGCATATGGGAGGATTTAAATACACTCAACATATTCCATCATGGCATATGGTCATTCGACCCCAAGCATTATGAACAATGCCATGGCCGTCGGCGCCATTCGGATTGATATCTGCTGATTGGGGCCGATCAGTCGAGATCAGTCAAGGATGATGCCGGCTTCACTCATCTGCCGACGGGCTGCGATACCGAGTTCCTCACTGACCGGTTCGGTCAGGTTCTCGATGACATGCACTTCGAAACCCAGCTTCTTCGCGTCGAGAGCGGTCTCCTTGACGCAGTGCGATTCGGCCAGTCCGACCACATCGACCCGTGTGATGCCTGCGGTCTTCAACCCGTTGGCGAGTGTCCTGCCCGCGGCCATGGCGGTGGAGACTTCTTCGCGGGTGGGAATGCGGTCGGTGTTGTCCTCAAAGCCTTCGAAGCCGGAATATGAGGGCGAATACTGACCCTTTTCGAAATGATGCTCGATGTTCAATGCGGCGATGGCGGGATGCAGCTCGGCATTGGCGGTTCCGGCCTTGCCATGCACCGGCCAGGTGTCCACGAAATCAGGATGCTCGGACCAGTGGGTCCCCGGCTCGATATGCCAATCCTGCGTGGTTGCGATATATGCGTATTCGCTCCGGTGCTCGTTCACATAATCCGCGATACGTTCGGCGACCGCATTGCCTCCCTGCACGCCAAGTTCGCCTCCTTCACAGAACGTCGGCTGTACATCCACCACAATCAAAGCCCTTGCCATGCTTCTTCCCTCCTGAATGGTTCTGACACCACTGTAGCGGACCGTTCACGCGAGTGGATGATTCGTTTCATCCACTGCATCGGCATAGTAACGGTTGCGGGTGTTCGCTATGATGTTCGATTGGCGTTTGAAGGAACACGAAAGACTAGAGGTATCACGGCATGGCGATTGAGGCGCAGGGACTTGAGATTCAGATCGGCGCGCGCACGTTGCTGCATCCTACCAACTTCCACGTTGCCAAGGGAGACAAGATCGGTCTGGTCGGACGCAATGGAGCCGGCAAGACCACGTTGACCCGTGTGATCACCGGCGATATGCTGCCGACCGCCGGCAAGGTGCGCGTCTCCGGCAAACTCGGCTATCTGCCGCAGGACACGCATGCCGCCGACCCGGAGCAGACCGCACTGGACCGCATGATGAGCGCGCGAGACATCGCCAGCATCATCAAACGCATACGCAAGGCCGAAAAGGACATGACCGATCCGGATCCGGATGTCATGACCAAGGCGATGAACCGCTACGACAAGGCCATGCAGGATTTCGAAAAGGCCGGAGGCTATGCCGCACAGTCCGAAGCGACCGCGATGGCGGCCAGTCTCGGCCTGCCGCAGGACGTGATGGGCCAGCAGTTGGGTACGCTTTCCGGCGGTCAACGCCGCCGTATCGAACTGGCGCGCATCCTGTTCTCCGATGCGGATACGCTGATCCTTGACGAGCCGACCAACCATTTGGACGCGGATTCCATCGAATGGCTGCGCGGCTATCTGAAAAAATACGAGGGCGGTTTCCTGGTCATCTCCCACTCCACCGAACTGCTTGACGAAGTGGTGAACAAGGTGTGGCATCTGGACGCACAGCTCGGCCAGATCGACATGTACTCGCTCGGCTGGAAGGCCTACCTGCACCAACGCGTGGTCGACGAGGAACGTCGCCGCCGCGAACGTGAAGTCGCCGAAAAGAAGGCCGAACGCCTAATGCAGCAGGGCATCCGCCTGCACGCGAAAGCCACCAAGGCCGTGGCCGCGCAGAATATGATGCGTCGCGCGGAGAAACTGCTGGAGAACACGTCCGAGGCGCAGAAGAAGGAGAAGGTGGCGGACATCCGCTTCCCCGAGCCGGCACCTTGCGGGCGCACGCCGATCATGGCGAAGGACATCTCCAAAGCGTATGGTTCGAACATCGTGTTCGCAGGCGTGAATCTGGCGATCGACAAAGGTTCACGTGTGGTGATTCTGGGCTATAACGGCGCGGGCAAGACCACCACGCTGCGTCTGCTCGCCCATCTGGAGGATCCCGACACCGGATCCGTGGAATATGGACATGGCTGCAAAATCGGCTATTTCGCACAGGAACACGACACATTGGACCTTGACGCCACCGTGTTGCAGAATCTGATTCACGTGGCACCGGAACTTGACGACACGCAGGCACGTTCCATCCTTGGGTCGTTCCTGTTCTCCGGCGATGACGCGCTGAAACCGGCACGAGTGCTTTCCGGCGGCGAGAAGACCCGTCTGGCGTTGGCCACGCTGGTGACGAGCCGCGCGAACGTGCTACTGCTTGATGAACCGACCAACAATCTGGATCCGGCGTCCCGCGACGAGATTCTGAAGGCCATCGCCAAATACGAGGGCGCGATTGTGCTGGTCACCCACGACGAGGGCGCGGTCGAGGCGTTGAATCCGGAACGCGTGCTGCTCATGCCCGACGGCGACGAGGACCTGTGGAACGACTCCTACCTGGATCTGGTGGCCGAGGAATAATCCCACTTCCACCATTTCCGACACGCATATGGGAAAGCCCGGACGAATCAGATCGTCCGGGCTTTCCCATATTGAACGGTTCCTGTTACGCGGGAACCGGTTACGCGTGCACGTGTTTGGCGCTGTAGATGTCCGGCTCGACGTAGATCTCGAAATTGTACCAGGGCAACGCGGTGCGCACGGCCTTCTCGATCTTGTCGACGGTTTCCACGTCATAGTCGCGGTCGAGCTTGCTGGTCTGCACTTTGACGCACAGGAGGATGTCGTCCTCCGACATGTGCACGGTCTGCATGTTCAGCAATCGTTCGACGCCCGGCGTGGTGGTAACCGCCTCGACGATCTTCCCGCGCGTATCGGAATCCACGGCCTCGCCGATGAGCAGCGAACCGGATTTGAACGCGAGAAACAGCGAACCGACGATCAGCACCAGACCGACCATGAGACCACCCAACGCATCAAAAATCTCATCGTCGAGCAGAATCGCAAGACCAATGCCGAGACCTGCGAACGCCAAACCGATCAAAGCGAGCGTATCCTCCATAATCACCGAAGCCAATTCGGCGGACTTGGTGTGCCTCCAGAAATGGAACACGCCCATACGCGGCGTGTTCGTGCGTTCCATACGCTCGTTGGCCTCCTTGATGCTCTGATGCAGTCCATATCCTTCGAGGCATGCGCTGATGACGACCACGATGAACGCGACGAGCAGTTCCATTCGGTTCACGTCACGTAGCGTAGGGTCGCCGGCGATCGCAATAAGCTTCTTCACGGCCTCGGACGTCGAGAAGAATCCACCGACGAAGAACAGCAGCGTGGCCACGACGAACGAAGCAAGATATTTGGCGCGATACAGGCCGAACGGATGGTCGCCGTCCGTCTTGCGCTTGGAGAAACGTCCACCCACCATCAATACGATTTCGTTGGAGCAATCCGCGATGGAATGTACCGACTCGGAAAGCATGGCGGACGATCCGGTGAAGAACGCCGCGAGCAACTTCGCGATGGCGACACCAATGTTCGCACCCAACGCCGCCTTGACGGCCGCGCCCTGATGTTCGGCTTCCCGCACCTCCCCCATGTTGTTCGTGGTCGTACTGT
>OGOZ01000367.1_pt1 | contig 31677 bp, 30 predicted proteins | sample 1552801 | NCBI WGS metagenome assembly OGOZ01 (sample SAMEA2580196, study PRJEB22360) | human gut metagenome | biome: human gut; feature: human-associated habitat; material: faeces | place: Denmark | collected 2008/2010 | reverse complement strand
ACGTGACGCCCATACCGCACAACGGTTGCCGTCCGCCCAAGCGCAGAAGAGTTTAGTTAAAGGAGATTACCCGAAATGGCTAGATATACAAGTGCAGATTGCCGTCAGTGCAGACGCGAAAAATGCAAATTGTTCCTTAAAGGCGACAGATGCTACTCCGAAAAGTGCGCTCTTACCAAGCGCGGCAAGATTCCCGGAGTGCACGCCGACAGCAGAAAGAAGATTACCGAATACGGTATGCAGCTCAGAGAAAAGCAAAAGACCAAGCGTATTTACGGTTTGCAGGAAAAGCAATTCCACAAGTACTACGAAGAGGCAGAACGCACCAAGGGCGTTACCGGTGCCAACATGCTTATTTTGCTTGAGCAAAGACTTGACAACGTTGTTTACCGCATGGGTATCGGCATCAGCCGCAGCCAGGCAAGACAGTTTGTCAACCACGGTCTCATCACCGTCAACGGCAAGCGTGTAACCATTCCCAGTTACGCAGTAAAAGTAGGCGACGTAATTTCCGTCAAGGAAAACAAACAAGAACAAACTTTGTTTGTCGCTCTCAAACAATCAAAGAAACCCGCAAACCTTCCGCAATGGCTGGACTTCGAACCCGCCGAACTTACCGGTAAGGTACTTGCAAAGCCGACGAGAGAAGACATCGACGCAAACATCCAGGAGCACATGATTGTCGAATTGTACAGCAAATAATTGTTGTGCGTTCACATTTGTGTATCTTCGGGCAGTTTGTGCCGCAGGCGTGGTGCGCGTAGTAAGTTTTTACTGCGCCGCCTGCCAACTAAAAATCAATTAAAGGAGATTGTTGTCCAATGATGGAAATAGAAAAACCGGTAATGACAGTCGAAGAAAGCGGACAAAACGCCAGCATCATCAAGATTGTTGCCGAACCATTGGAAAGAGGTTACGGCATCACTCTCGGTAATGCACTTCGCAGAGTCCTTCTTGCCGCGCTCCCGGGCGTGGCGGTTGTCGGCTTGAAAATCGAAGGCGTACAACACGAGTTTTCAACTGTTCCCGGTGTTAAAGAGGACGTTACAGACATCATCCTGAACATCAAACGTTTGGCTTTGAAGTCGGATAATGAAGACAATGACTTCAGAAAAACAATTTCAATCAACAAAGTAGGTCCTTGCGAGGTACACGCAGGCGACATCATTACAGACAGTGAAGTAGAAGTGCTCAACCCCGACCTGTACATCTGCACGTTGGAAGAAGGCGCGACCTTCAGCTGCGACCTGTATGTTGCTCGCGGTTGCGGTTACTACTCGATCGAGAAAAATAAGGAACGTAACAAGGAACTCAAACTCAACTACCCCATCGGTTACATACCCATCGATTCTATTTTCGGGCCTGTCAAAAAGGCAAGTTACAACGTCGAAAGCGCGCGCGTAGGTCAGGACATCACTCGCGACAAACTGACGCTGGAAGTGGAAACGAACGGTGCATTCTCCGGACGTGAGATCGTGTCCTTGGCAGCAAAGATTATCGAAGACCACATTCGTATGTTTGTTGATCTGTCGGAAAACTTCAGCCGCGACATTCTCATTCCTCGCGAGTCAGACAATCATCGCAAAGTACTTGAGATGAACATCGACGACATGGACCTGTCCGTGCGCAGTTACAACTGCCTGAAGCGCGCAGGTATCCAGACGGTGGAAGATCTTACTCGTCGTACCGAGGACGATATGCTGAAGGTGCGCAACCTTGGCAGAAAGTCGCTGGACGAAGTAATTGCAAAGCTTGAGAGTTACGGTCTGTCTTTGAAAAATAAGGATGAATAGGAGAATTGCAAAATGGCACACAGAAAATTAGGTAAAGCAACCGACGCAAGGTTGGCTCTTTTGAAAAACCAAGTTTCTCAACTCCTGTGGAACGGTAAGTTGGTAACAACCGCCGCTCGTGCTAAGGAAGTGCAGAAACTTGCCGAAAAGTACATCACCATTGCCATCAACGGTTACAAAGATACCGTAGTTGTGGAAAAGAAGAAGATTGTTGACGGTAAGGAAACCACCGTTAAAGCGGTAAACGACGGCGCAACTAAACTTACCGCTCGCCGCAAGCTTATGGCAGGTCTTGCCGACATTCAGGAAGTTCGTCTTCCCAAGGAAACGGCAACGGAGTACAAACTTCGCACCAAGACGGTAAGACATCCGCTTATCGAAAAGATGTTCAACGACTATGCGCCCAAGTTTGACGCCAAGGCATCCGAAAAGGGACAAAAGGGCGGCTACACGGCTATCTACAAGATGACGCAACGTCGCGGCGACGGTTCCGAAATGGCAACCATCGTTGTACTGTAATATTACATTACGCCGAACAGGAGGCTCGCAATAGTGAGCCTCTTATCTTTTGTAAATTTTTAATTAGTAATTATTACTATTTAGTTTACAAAAACAAATTTTTATGAGATAATATACAGGTAGTGCGGCAGAAACGCAGCAATGCAACAAGGTAGTAATGTAGTAAGGCGGTGTGTTGCCCTTATGCCGAATGATTTGAACCTGTCCCGTCCTGATGAGGGCACGGCGACAATGTAAAATCGAAAAATGTAGCACAATGAACATTAGCAGGATTTTGAGAAAGGAGAAAGTATGCCAAATATTTATGTAGGTGTAAACGACCACAAAGTAGATTTGTTTGAAGGACAGTACCGCGTGCCAAACGGCATGTCGTACAACAGTTACGTCATTACCGGCGACAAAATCGCTGTGATGGACACTGTGGATTGGCATTTCGCAGACGAGTGGCTGGCAAACGTTGCGGCGGCTGTCGGCGAACGTAAACCCGATTACCTTGTCGTGCAGCATATGGAACCGGATCACTCGGCAAGCATCAAAAAGTTTTTGCAGGTTTATCCGCAGACAACGGTGGTTGGCAATGCGAAAACTTTTACCATGATGGAAAACTTTTACGGCGACGACATCGCACCGAACCGCCTTGTGGTTGCCGACAAGCAAACGCTCGACCTTGGCGAACACACCCTGACATTTGTTTTTGCGCCGATGGTGCACTGGCCTGAAGTAATGGTGACCTACGACAGCGCGGACAAAACTCTGTACAGTGCGGACGCGTTCGGCAAATTCGGCGCGTTGGACGTGTCAAAGGAAGAGTGGACCGATGAAGCAAGACGCTACTACATCGGCATTGTGGGCAAGTACGGTATTCCCGTGCAGACTTTGCTCAAAAAGGCGGCTGCGCTGGACATCGCTACGATTTGCCCGTTGCACGGACCTGTGCTGACTGAAAATCTCGGCTACTACCTTGGATTGTACGACACGTGGAGCAAGTACAACGTTGAGGAAAACGGCGTGTGCATTTGCTACACTTCGGTGTACGGCAACACGGCGGAGGCTGTTGGCTACGTTGAAGGCACTTTGCGCGACATGGGCGTCACTGTCGTGACATATGACCTTGCGCGTTGCGACATGTCGGCGGCTGTTGCGGACGCTTTCCGCTACGGCAAACTGGTGCTGGCTTCGACCACCTACAACAACGACGTATTTCCGCCGATGCGCACGTTTATCAGCGCGCTTGCCGAACGCAGTTTCCAGAAGCGCGACGTGTATCTTATCGAAAACGGCAGTTGGGCACCCAACGCCGCAAGGGTGATGCGCGAAATGCTTGCAAATTGCAAAAACGTAAACATCCGCGACATGATGACCATTTACTCTCGCCTTGACCCCGGTCAGACTAACGAAATCGTAACCCTTGCCAAGGATATTGTGGATTGGGAATAGCAATGGATTTTCCTTTATAAAAGCCGATAAGTTTTGCGCTAAATTGGCAAAACAAATCAGATTTTGAAAACAAAAAAAGGCTTCCTTGTAAGTGTATTACAAGGAAGCCTTTTTTATTGTCATGGCGCGGTTGATGTTTTGCGCACAAATCGCATAATGCCACTCGGATTTATCGGTGGTGGCAAATTAAACTTGTGATTGTTTTGCAGACGGGCAAAAAAACTTTTATTGTTGCGCCGGCACATTTTCGTCCTTCGACTTAATCAGTAAGAGGTCTATTACCGATGAGGCGACGGCGAACGCAAGGCTTACTACTACAAACACGTGAAAGACGACGTGCAGCAGCGGCGGATTTGACGTAAGGCAAGCAAGGGTAAGCAACGTAAGCCACACGACGGAAATGAGGTTCATCACAAGCAACGCCGTTTTGCGGTTTTTGCCTGCAAAAAGTTGTCGGATGTTAAGCACAAGCGTTGCAACGCTGTATGCGGCGTGTATAGACATGGCACCGATTACAAGCGGAATAATCAGTATAAACGCAAATGCATAGCCAAATTGTTCGCCTGCCGTTTTGCCGTCGTCGTCTGCGTCGTTATCGTTGTTGCTACCGTTGCCGCTACCGCCGGGATTGAACGGGTTCGGCATTGCAAACAGGCAAATTATCGCAGTCAGCGCAACAACCAGCATAACTATCGAAAGCACAAACGAAACTATTTTCAAAATTTGGGTTTTGTCCATTTTTTCTCTCCTTTATGACTGATTTATTGTGGTGGAATTGTTTTTAAGGCTGTGACAATTTTTGTAAATATGTGTTAGCCGCATTGGTAAAACGTCATGCTTAGCAAGCACCGGATGCAATCTGAACATCACGCGGAAGGGTGCTGCCCGACTGTAATTATCTTGCTGTCACATGCCGGGACCTGACTACTATTAGTTTGCAGTCAAAAATAGTCTGCTGCTGTAACTATGACCGTGCACTCCGGGCGCAAAATCACTTTTTGTTGTGGCGTTGCATTATTTTGTCGAAATCTTCGCCGTGCACAAATTCGCTCAACGCTTCCGCCGCGGAATCGAGCACGGGGTCAAGTTTCGCATGGTCGTCATCGGTAATACGGCTCAGCACGTAGTCAATGAGTGCCATCGGCGTTTCCTTTTTGAAGCCGACCCTTACGCGTGCAAATTCCGTAGCGTCAAGGCAACTTACGATACTGCGCATACCGTTGTGCGTACCCGCGCTGCCTTCCTTGCGGAGCCGTAGCGTCCCGAGGGGAATGTCAACGTCGTCGTAGGCGACAATCAGGTTGTCAAGGGGTACTTTGTATTTGTTTGCCAGTTCCTGCACGGCTTGCCCCGACAAATTCATATATGTTACGGGTTTTGCTATTATTACTTTTTCGTCGCCCACCCGCGTGTGAGCCGTGACGGCGTGGCACTCCGCTTTGTCAAATGTCGCGCCCAGTTTGTCGGCAAGGCGGTCAACGGTCAGAAAACCTATATTGTGAAAGGTGTTGAGGTACTTTTTCTCGGGATTGCCGAGTCCTACTACAAGATACATTACTTCTCCGTCGGCAACGGGTAAGACTTGCGTTTTGTCGTAAAAATATTTCGCTTTTGTTGCCGTACAAACATATTCTATCACAAATGTTTTGTTTTGTAAAGTGCGGCGCGGCAAAGGCTCGTTTTGCTGTTTACAATCTGCGGCAAAAGTGCTACAATATACGTAGCGACAATCCGTTTCGACATTCGGTTGCGGCAGCGTGGTGCAAAGTACGTTACGTTGCGACTTCGGCAGCGCCCCCTTATAGCTGCAGCTTGCTTTTTGTCGGCGGAGAGGTTTTCGCTTGAAAAAGTTATGCAAAAACAATTAAATCAACTGAAAAATACGCAAATCTACAAAAATTTGCTTGATGACACCCGTGACAAAAATTTTGTCACGGCTTTTGGCGTGCAACCTAACGAAAAACCCTTCATAGTTGCCATGTGCGACCGTCCCGTGCTGTACGTGTGCAGCGACTACGTCGAGTCGCAACGGGTGTTCCGCGCGGTGCAAAGCCTGTGCGGCGACGGAGCGTTGTATCTTCCTCACAGCGAGGACGTGCTTCTGTACAAGCGTACATCTTCCAAAAACGCCGTTTACACGCGTAACGGGGCGTTGTACAGACTGCTTGACGGCTTCGATGTGGCGGTGACCTGCGTCGATTCACTGTTGCAACTGTACCCGACTGTGGACAAATTCCGTCGCGACTGTTTCGACATTGTCAAGGGCGTGTGCTACGACAGCAAGATGCTTGCCCGTAGCCTTGCTTCCTGCGGTTACTCGCGCGTTGACGGTATTTCCGCCGAGGGCGAATTTGCCTTTCACGGCGACATACTGAACATTTCTATGCCTTTCGGCAAGCGTTTCCGGGTGGAATTCTGGGATGACGAAGTGGACAAAGTGGTGTCCGTTGCCGAGGACGGTTCTACGTCGCCCGCAGACAAATTTACCGTGTACCCGTTGTACGAAACCAACGGACTTTCGGCGGACAAACTTCCCCTTGTCGCAAAACTTGCCGACAAGGTCAAACTGTCACCCGACGCACGTGCAAGGCTGTCGGAAATTTTGTCCGAACTGCAAATTTCGGCGGCAAGCGGAACTGCCGACGGCAAGTGGCTGCAACCTTTTGTCAAGTCTTCGCCCCTCTCGGATTACCTTCCCAAAGACACTCTCGTGGTGTGGGACGAACCCAAACTGCTGTCTTCGCGCGTGAAATTTGTTACAAACGAGCATGCCGAGCGCGTGGCAAACCTCACCAAAGCAGGCGAAGTGTTGCCCGTACATCAGAATTGTCTGCGTACGGCGGCGGAAGCCTACGACATACAAAACAAACAACTTACGTTGCAAACTTTGCCATACGGTAGCGATTTTTTTCAACCGCAGGCAGTGCACAATCTCAAAACGGGCGCGGTCCCCGGGTACGCAAACGCCGAGGACGTACTGGCAACGGACCTGAAAAGCTGGAAACAAAGCGGCTACATGGCGGTGCTTCTTGTGTCGGCGGAGGACGTAAAGTTTGTTTCCGACCGTCTTGCCGGGCAGGGCGTATTTCTGTCCGCCGACCCTACCAAAGACAACGCCGACGGGCTTATACTTCCGTTTGCCTACGAACGCGGCTTTGTTTCGCACAGCAACAAACTGGCGGTAATCGGCGCGCGTGACCTCGGGCGCGGCGTAAAGCAGACCACTTTGCGCAAAAGCAAGCGTCAGGCGTTTCTGTCGGTGGAAAAGGGCGACTACGTGGTGCACGAAATCCACGGTATCGGCTTGTGTGAGGGCATACAGAAAATAAAAGTCGGCGACAGTGAGCGCGACTACATCGTGGTGCTGTACAAAAACGGTGACCGTCTGTATGTGCCGGTGGACGCCAGCGACATGCTCAGTCGCTACTCCGGCGGTGAAAATCCCACTCTGTCGCGTATCGGCGGCGAGGATTTTTCCAAAGTAAAAAGTAAGGTAAAAGCCGGCATCAAGGCAATGAGCATAGACCTGCTCAAACTGTACGCCGAGCGTGAAAAAAAGCGCGGTTTCCGCTACCACATCGACAACTACCTCGAAGAAGAGTTTCAGCAGTACTTCCCCTACAAGGCAACGGACGACCAGATTAAGTGCCAGAAGGAAATCGAAGCCGACCTTATGTCGGACAAAATCATGGACCGTGTGCTTGTGGGCGACGTCGGTTACGGCAAAACGGAAGTCGCAATGCGCGCCGCTTTCGACGTGGTAAGCAACGGCTATCAGGTGGCAATACTTGCGCCGACTACCATTCTTGCCGAACAGCACTACAACAGTTTTCGCGAGCGTATGTCGCACTTCGACATCAAGGTCGCCTGCGTAAACCGCTTCCGCACGCCCGACGAGCAAAAGAAAATACTCGACGCCGCCGCCCAAGGCAACGTCGACATTCTCATAGGCACGCACAGACTGCTGGGCAAAGACGTAAAATTCAACAAACTGGGGCTGCTGATACTGGACGAGGAACAGCGTTTCGGCGTAGAACACAAAGAGTCCATCAAGGCTGCAAAAACCAACGTGGACGTGCTTACGCTGTCGGCAACTCCCATTCCGCGCACGCTGCACATGGCGTTGTCGGGAATAAGGGACATTTCCACGATAACGACGCCGCCCGTCGAGCGTATGGCAGTGGAAACCTACGTGTCGGAAGAAAGCGACGCGTTGCTTGCCGACGTTGTCCGCAGGGAACTGGGGCGCGGCGGTCAGGTGTACGTGGTGTACAACCGCGTGGAAACAATCGACGCCTTTGCGCGCAAATTGTCGGAACTGGTGGACGAAGCGAAAATCGTCGTCGGTCACGGGCAGATGGAGGAGGACGCGCTGGAACAAGCCGTGATGAAATTTGCCGAGGGCGAGTTTAACGTGCTTGTGTGTACGACCATTATCGAAAACGGTATTGACATTCCAAATGCCAACACGATAGTGGTAATGGACGCGGACAGACTGGGTTTGTCGCAACTGTACCAACTTCGGGGTAGAGTCGGACGCAGCAATCGTCTTGCGTATGCGTATTTTCTGTACAAACAGGACAAGATCCTCAGCGAAACAGCCTACAAGCGGCTGGCTTCGGTTACGGAATACAGCGAACTGGGCAGCGGCTTCAAAATCGCCATGAAAGACCTTGAAATACGCGGCGCGGGCAACATACTGGGGCGCGAACAGCACGGACACATGATGAAAGTGGGTTACGACATGTATGCGCGCATGCTTAAGGAAACCGTTGCTGAACTTCGCGGTACGCCTGTCGAAGAAAAGTTGTACACGGATGTAGAAATAGACATACAGGCTTATGCGCCGGAAAGTTACATTCCTTCGCAGACGGAACGTATGGACTTCTACCAGCAACTTGCCGCCTGCCCGACGGAAGAAGAGATAGACAAACTGCAAAAGCAGATTGCCGACGTGTACGGCGCGTTGCCCGGTGTGGTGGACAATCTGTTTGTCGTGGCAAGGCTCAAACTGCTTGCAAACAGCGCAGGCATAAGCAAAGTAACGGTCAAGTGCGGCAAGGGTGAACTTACCTTTGCCTCGCGTGAAAAAATGATGCGAAAGGAAGTTTTCGATGCCATTTCCGACGACGTTGACCGCATCTCGCCAATGAGCGGCGGCTACGGCGTAAAGTTTGCTTCGGCAGACTTTATGCAAAAAGAGCGTTTACTTGCGGCAATGACGGATTTTTTGCAAAAGATACAAACTAAATAACAAAAAAAACGCCAAACCGCTTGCCAATACGACGGTAAAAATGTATAATAGGTTAGTATAGGTGTATGTGTCCCCTGCGGACAATGCACCCGTCAGAAATGACTGATTCCGTCCGCGGCGCGTTTGTGCGCAGGATAGCGGAACATAAAGAGAGGTTAGTATTCAACATGAAAAAAGCAAGCGGAGTAATTGCAATACTTTTGTTGGCTGTACTTGCGTTCGGCGTGTTTGTCGGATGCGGTATGTTCGGCAAAGATACTGCCAAATATCGCCAATTCAACGCTTTTACCGTTGGCGAACAGGAAGTTTCCGTAGGCAAGGTAATCGATACGTTTAACAGCCTTTACCAATCGTACTACCGGTATGCTTCGGCAGACGACATTTTTAATGCCGCTATGAGCAGCCTGTATACGCAATACATGAAGGTTGACGCTTTTGTTTCAGGCAAGACGCCTGCTACGCACGGCTACGCCGAGCTTGATGGTGTAAAATATGCCAAGTACGTTTCGGCGGATCAGGCGGAGTACGCAATCAAGTACGTCAAGTATCTTATTTACACCAACTTTGACAGCGCAGTGGAAACGGAACTGAAAAAGGACTTCACCCTCAACGACGCGGAAAAGGAAGATACCGGTCGCGACTTCAAAAAGTTTGACGACCTTAAGGGTGCAACCACCTACACCGATTACCTCATCGCTCAGTTGTCCGTAAACGAAGATATGGACAAGTACATCGGCAAGTACTACACCGACGGCGACAAAGTGAACTTCACCGCAGACTCGGACCTGTCCGCCTACACCGACGAACATGCAACTCAGGTAAAACTGGACGAGTACAACAGCCGCGTGAAGCAGGAAAAAGACGTCAAGGACGAAGATAAGGTTGTAATCACCAAGGAACAACTTGAAAAGGCACAAAGCAGCGTTGTCAAGAAGTACACCGACAGCATCGAACGCGCATATGAAATCAAGATGAGCAAGTTCTTTGCGCAACAGGTAAACGACGTAATCGTAAACCTTATCACGCAATTGTACGATGCCGAACAAGGTCGTTCCATTGACGGAAGCAACTTCGAGGAAATCAGCAAGAAACTGACCGCCGCTTACAAGAACGAAGTAGAAGCCAAAAAGACTACCTACAACTACAAGCCCGAAACTTATGTGACGGACATCGAAGGTCTCAGCGACAGCAGCGACATCCTTGCCGTACCCGACGGATACAATTACATCTTTGTAAAGAATATCCTTGTTCCCTTCAGCAGCGCGCAGAAAGCAGTGCTCAGCAACCTGCAAACCAAGCTCGGTACCACCGACAGCGAACAGTACAAGAAGGCCCGCACGGAACTTGCCGCACAAATCGTTGCAGACGACTTTGACAGCGAAAAGGACGCCGACGGCAAATACGCAACGGTTGAAGGACTGTTTGAAGTAAAGAGCGGCAAAATCGCACTGACCGCCAAGGGCGAAGAAATCTTCGGTACGGGCGTAGTGAGCAGCGACAAGTTTGTCGAACTGATGAAGCGTTTCAACACCGACACCGCACAACACAGCACTTACTACGATTACGTGGTGCGCGTAAATGCCCCCGAGAATTACACTGCTAAGTGGGTTAAGGAATTTGTCGCCGCCGCCGACGAAGCATACGCCGCAGGCAAAGGCAACTACGCACTGTGCGTAAGCGAATACGGCGTACACATTGTGTACTACACAGACGAAGTCAAGGCACAAACTCTTGACTTCAGCACGCTTGCAAAATGTCTTGATACCACGAGCCGCGAATACCTGAGATTCAAGACTCAGTACACAACCGACAGCAAGGAACTTGTAAGCAAGGCTCTGAAGGAATTGCAGAAGTCCTACTTCACGGTGAAAGACGAGGACGGAAAGGTGACGAACGAAAGCAAAATCAAATTTGCCTCCATGTTTGACACATTCCTCAAGGATCAGGGACTTAACTACGACAAGTCGAAAGCAACGACCTACAGTGAAGACTAATTGAACAACATCAAAGAGTTTCGGTTTTGCCGAAACTCTTTTTTTTGTGCCAAGGCGGTTTTGCGGTGACTGACGGCCTTGCGCGAATAATAAATTTTGCGTAAAAACATACTATATACGGTATGGAAAAAGTTAACGAAAAAAGGACTTCTACGCAAAACTTTATCGGCGGCGCACTGATACTTAGCCTTGGCGGACTTCTGGCGAAGATACTCGGCGCACTGTACCGTATTCCGCTGACAAACATCGTCGGCAGTTACGGCATGGGGCTGTATCAGCTGGTGTTTCCGCCCTACATTTTGTTTCTTACGGTGGCGCAGGCAGGCGTGCCGGTTGCTCTCAGCAAACTTATTGCCGAGTACAATCAACTCTGTCGGCAGGACAAAGGACGCAAAGTTTTTGCCTATGCAATGGGGTTGCTGACGTTGTTCGGGCTGGCTTCGGCGGTACTTATGGCGGCTTTGTCGCGCGTAATCGCTTCGGCGCAAGGTAATCCCGACACTGCTACGGCGTTTGTCGTTGTCGCGCCTGCATTGCTGTTTGTGCCCGTCACAAACGTGCTTAAGGGGTACTTTCAGGGCAACTTCAACATGGTGCCGTGCGGCGCAACCAGCGTGCTGGAACAACTTGTCAAACTGGTCGTAGGGCTTACTCTTGCAGTAAAGTTTATGCCTGACGTCAACAAAGCCGTTCTGGGCGCAGTTTTTGCCGTTACGGTCAGTGAGTTGAGTTCGCTTGTAATAATGGGTGTGGTGTATCTGGTGCACCGCAAACGCAATTGTTTGCCGAAAAGCAGACTGCAGCGCGAAGATTTGCGCCCGATCGGCGGCAGAGTGTTTGCTCTTGCCGTGCCCGTTGCCCTCGGCGCATTTGTAATGCAACTGAGCCAGGTAATCGACTCGGTGATGGTGGTCAATCTGCTTACCGTGCCCAACGCTACGGAAATGTACGGATTGTGGACGGGACCCGTCAACAGCATGCTGGGCTTACCCATTGCGCTGTCGGGCGGCGTTGCGGTTTCGGCATTGCCCGGCATTACAAAGGCATATGTGTCGGGCGACGAGAGGCGACTGGCGGCGAGTTTCAACACGGCAATAAAGTTGACCCTTGTCATTGCTCTGCCCTGTGCGTTTGGCATGATTGCCCTCAGCGGGCCTATTTTGCGGCTGCTGTACGGCGGTTTGCCTGCGGACGAAATCTACGTGGCTTCGGTTATGCTTAGTCTGTCGGGCATGTCCATTGTGTTTCTTGCAGTGCTTGGTACATGCGTGTCGGTGTGCCAGGCGGTCAACAAACCGTATGCTTCGGTCGTAATTGTCGCGCTTGCCATTGTTGTAAAGGCGGTTGCAAACCTCATTTTGCTGCCTGACCCGAAAGTAAATGTGTACGGCGCGGCAATATCGGAAACTTTGTGCTATCTTTTTGCGACGGTCTGTGTTATAATGTATTTGCGACGGTCGGTCGGTTTGCGCGTGGACGGCAATGCATGCGTTGTCAAGCCACTTGCCGCAGGTATGCTGATGACCCTTGTCATTACGCTTGCAGTGGCGTTTGCCTCGGGCGTTGTGGAAACTACGCTCGGCACGCTGGCACTTATTGCCGTATGCGCGGCGGTGTACCTCGGCGCGTTGTGGCTGCTTAAAACGTTCGACCGGACGGAACTCGGAATGTTGTCCGTCTGTAAGCAAAAAAATGATACGTATAGCAAAATCTAATATATTTTACAAACGAAAAGGAGTACTTTGAGATGATTACTGTTGTCGGTATGGGACGTAAATCCACCGATTTGACCACGGAAGGGGCAAAGGCAGTGCGTGAAGCCGACGTCGTTGTGGTCAAGTCTGCACTTACGCACGCATGGAAAGCCGTTGCGGAGATTCGCGGCGACGCCCTTTCATGCGACGAGTTTTACGAAAAAGCCGAAGACTTTGACAAACTCAACGCCGACATTGCCGCCTACCTGCAATCTTTCGGAAACAAAAAGGTTGCTTTTTGCGTAGTCGGCGACGGCACCGACGACACAGTTGTACCCCTTCTCGACGGCGCGAAAATGGTGTATGGCGTGCCCCTTTATGCGGCGGCAGTGGCAAACAAATTGCCGGCGGGTACCGTTCACTTTGTTGCGGCGGATTTTGTCGTCGCTCGTCGCGTGCTGCCCGTGCCTACGGTAGTGTGCTGCGTTGACGACAAGTACGTTGCCGCCGACGTTCAGTTGCGCCTTGCCGAGGCGTTTGACGACGACACGCCCGTTTCCGTGTGTTACGGCGACGGAAAAACAACAAATTGCCAACTTCACGAACTGTGCCGCCAAAGGTTCGATTACCGCACCTGCGTATTTGTCGAGCCTAAGCCCCTTACGGAACGCCGTGTGTTCGATTACTACGATTGCGCCGACATCATGACCCGTTTGCGCGCGCCCGACGGCTGCCCGTGGGACAGGGAACAGACGCACAAATCCATTGTCAAAAACGTCATTGAGGAAGCGTACGAGCTGGCAAACGCGTTGGAAAACGACGACACTGCCAACACTGTAGAGGAACTGGGGGACCTGCTTATGCAGGCGCTGTTCCACATCGAAATTGCCAAAGAAGAGGGCGAATTTGCCGCCGCCGACGTGTATTCTGCGCTTGCATGCAAGTTGGTGGACCGTCATCCGCACGTATTCGGTAGTGTTGTTGCAACCGACGCCGACGAGTCGCTGACCGTGTGGGACAAACAAAAAATGAAGGAACACAAAATCAAGGGCGTTGCGGAAAACGTTGTCGACGTACCAAAGGGAATGAGCGGACTTATGCGCTGTCAGAAGGTGCAATCGCGCGCAAGCAAGGGCGGTTACGAGTTTGCCGACATCTCGCAGGTGGTAGACAAGGTTGCCGAAGAAACAACGGAATTTTTGCAAGCCGACGCAAACAATAAACTTATGGAAGGCGGAGACTTGCTGTTTGCCGTTGTCAATCTGCTTCGTTTAAGCGGAGTGGACAGCGAAACGGCACTTATGAAATCCACGCAGAAGTTTGTGGACAGGGTTGTCGAGTGTGAACGCCTGCTTGACGGGCGCGGACAGAAACTTGCCGACATGACACCGCAGCAGTTTGACGAACTGTGGGAAGAGGTAAAGAAAAATGCCCAACGTATGTGAAATTTTTGCACATTCGGCGGCAAAAACGGTGCTTGCGCCAATGGCAGGATACACGGATTTTGCCTTTCGCAAGGTGTGTCGTACTTACGGCGTCGCGCTTACCGTTACGGAAATGGTCAGCAGTAAGGCACTTGTCATGAACAACGCGCTGACCCGAACAATGCTGAAACGCGAAGACGGCGACGCACCGTGTTTTTGCCAGATTTTCGGGCACGAACCGCAGGTTATGGCGGACAGTGTGCTTTTCCCCGAGGTCGCCGCCTACGAGGGTGTGGACATCAACATGGGCTGTCCCGTACACAAAATAGTAAGCAACGGCGACGGATCCGCCCTTATGGAACACCCCGAACTTGCCGCAAAGTGTATTTCGGCGGTAAGGCAGGCGTTGCCTGCGGACAAGCCGTTGTCCGTCAAATTCCGCCTCGGCGTAACGGACGACAGTCTTGCCGTGGACTTTGCGAAGATGTGTCGCGACAGCGGCGCGGACTTTGTTACCGTTCACTTCCGCACACGCAAGCAAATGTATGCGGGAAACGCCGACTTTCGACTTCTCGACGACCTTGTGGCGACGGGTATTCCCGTAGTTGCAAACGGCGACGTCAGGTGCAAAACCGACTACGACAACCTTATTTCGCGTGGTGCTTTTGCCGTTGCGGTGGGGCGCGGCGCACTGGGTAATCCGCAAGTTTTTGCGCAGATTGCATGCCGCGACTACGACCCGAACACCCTGGCCAACATTTTGTGGCAAACGCAAATGCTGTCGCAAGTGTACGACGACAGGGTTGTCGCCAACGAAATGAAGAAACATATCAGTTTTTATCTCAAAGGCAGGCGCGGTGCAAAGCCCACAATCGTGGCTGTAAACGCCTGCAAAAACACTGCCGGAATGCTCGGCTACGTGCGCGATTATTTTGCGACGGAGGAATGATTACCAATGATAAACATAGTGCTTGTCGAACCGGAAATTCCGCAAAACACAGGCAATATCGTGCGTACGGCAGCGGCAACGGGCAGTACCGTGCACCTTGTCAGACCGCTCGGATTCGACACAAGCGACCGCATGCTGAAACGCGCCGGTCTTGATTACTGGAAGGATTGCCGCATTTTGTACTGGGACAGTTTCGACGAACTTCGTCGGGCTAATCCGGACGGCGTTTTTTACTACTTTTCCACCAAGGCGAAGCATACGCACGTTGAACCAACCTATCCCGATGACGTGTTTCTGGTGTTCGGGCGGGAGTCGAGAGGACTGCCCGAGCAACTTGTCCACGACAACTACGACCACGCCGTGCGCATTCCGATGATTGCCGACACCCGTTCGCTAAACCTGTCCAACAGCGTTGCCGTCGCCGTGTACGAAGTGCTTCGTCAGCGCGACTTTGCAGGGTTCAATTTTACGGGACACCTGCGCGAATTTGACGACGTGTAAATGTTTGGATTTGACTACAAATGGAGTAGTAAATGTTTACAGAAAAGAAGTAATGGAAGGAAAAGTTAGAATAGATGGTGCAATTAACACTTATGTTATATATATGGCCGATAATGAACAGTCCGGAATTAGAAGTCTAAATACAACTTTAGATTTCACGCAAGTAATTGATATGGAAAATGCAAAAGAAAATATGGAAACACAAGTGAACGTTAGCATAAACAATTTTGACACAAAAATAATAAATGGCAGAAAGCTAAATATAAAAGTTAATTTAGAAATATCTACAAGTATATATTCAAATGAAAGTTGTGATGTAATAACAGGGGTTGAAAACATAAACAATGTACAATTATTAAATAATGTGCAAAAAATTACTTCTTTAGTAGGAAGCGGAAGCAATAAGACCACAGCAAAAGACACAATAGCAATAGACGCAGCAGATGAAGTTGCAGAAATAATGAAAGTAAATTTTCAAATAGTAGATGCGGAAACAAAAATAAGCTATAACAAAATCTTATCAAAAGCGGATGCAGTAGTTGAAATAATGTATTTAACAGAAGAAAATAGAATAAACAGAGTAACAACAAGAATTCCAGTAATGGGCTTTGTAGACATTCAAAATGTAAATGAAAACTGTGAATGTGAAGTTCAAAACACTTTAAGCAACTTAACAGTAAAACCAAATGGAAGAGAAGACCACTCTATTTCAGTTGATGCAGAAATAGAAATGACATGTTCTGCTTATGAAACAAAAGAAGTTGACATAATAGAAGACCTATATAGTATAACAGAAGATATTGATTTTACAAAAAGAGAAATAAGAGCAGTAACAGAAAGAAATAATATAAGCGATATTTACACAATGAAGGAAAATATAAGAATTCCAGAGCTAACAGGAAGAGTTCTTGATATTCAAATAAAGCCAAAAATAAATACAACACAAGTTAGAAATGGAAAAATAATTTATGAAGGAAATTTAAGTTTAGAAATACTATTTGAGCAAAACAATAATATAAACTTAAGAACAGTAGACTTGCCATTTAATTTTGATGTTAATTCAAATAAAATAGAAGACAAATCTAAAATCAATACAGTGCTTGAAATAAGACAAAATGACTTTGTAATAAAAGATGGAACCATAGAAACAACAATAGGAATTAGATTTAATATAGAAGAGCAAAAAAATAGAGAACTAAATATAATAGAAGAGGTATCAATGGAAGACACCAAAGATTGCAATACTTATAGCATGGTAATATATTTTGTAAAACCAGGTGATACACTTTGGAAAATAGCCAAAATGTTTAGAAGCACTGTAGCAGATATTGCAAGAATAAATGATATAGAAAATACAAACAAAATAAATGTTGGTCAGCAGCTATATATACCAAGGTTTTGCAGAAGTAAAGTATCAGTTTAATGGATAAAATTTATTCAAGATACAAAATAAGATTACCAACAATTAAAAGAATAAAATCAAATAACAGAAAAATTGGAAAAATCTATTTTACAATGATAATGATGATTATATCAATCTTTACGAGCTATAAAATACTAAAATCAATAGATCCAATATTTGAAGGGTTATGTATAGCAAAAGCAAAAAGTATTTCTACAGACATAACAAACCGTAAATCGAGTGATGTATTAGCAAGATACAACTATAAAGACACAGTAAAGATAATAAAAAGTGATGATGGAAAAAGTAGTATATTAAAAACCGATATAGTCACTTTAAACCAAATAATATCAGATATAGCAATAGAAATACAAAATGAAATAAATGAAATTGGGAAACAAAATATTGAAATACCAATAGGAGCATTAGTAGGCAATAAATACTTTGCCGGATTTGGTCCAAAAGTAAAAATAAGAATTATACCAGCAGGAGATATTATTACAGATATAAAAACTGAATTTAAGGCAGCAGGAATAAACCAAACGGTATATAGAATATACTTGAATTTAGAATGTAATATATCAATACTTACATCATACAAAACTATTAATACAACAATTAACAATCAGGTATTGTTAGTTGAAACAGTTGTAGTAGGTGAAGTTCCAGAAACATATTTAAAACTAGAAAATATAGGAGAATAATGAGTGGCAAAAGCCACTCATTATTCATATAAAAAACAAAAAAATCCTTGTAAAAGAACTAAAAAAAATGTATAATATTAGTATATGAAAAAATAGGAGGAATAGTATGAAAGAAAAAATAATGAAAACTTTTAACAATGTAAAAAGAGTTATTATAACAAACAAATCACTATCACTAAAAATTTTATCTGCATTAATTGTAATAATTGCAATAATAGTTATAGCATCATGTTTTAATAAAGCAAAATTTGGCAATTCAATAGGAAACAATAATAATTTAGGACTAGCTGCTCAAAACGGAAAATGGATTTATTATGTTGATATTGATGATGATAAACCAGTTGGAATATGCAGAGTTAAAAACAATGGAAAGAAAACTGAAAAAGTAGCCGAAGGACCTTATTATGAATTAAACATAATTGATGGATATATATATTGCATAGAACAAGACGAAGATGATAGTCAAATTAACCTAGTAAAAATAAAAACAAATGGAAAAAAGAAAGAAACTCTAGCAAGAGATATTGATAATAGAGTAATAACAGTAACAAAAAAATGGGTATTTTATTACAAGAATAATAATCTATATAAAGTAAAATTAGATGGAACAGATAGAAGTAAAATTGCAGATAAAAAGATTTCATACTACTGTATAGATGGAAATTGGATATACTATATTTACTCAAAAGAAGACAATCAATACATAGCAAAAATGAAACTAGATGGAGAAAAAAATGTAAGACTTGCAAAAGCAGATGAAGCAAATTATTATGAAACCTTGTATGTAAAAGGTGGAAAAATTTACTATGTGTTCACTAAAACAGAAGAAAACTATAATCAAACATATTATTTAGGAAAAATGAATAAAGATGGCAAAAAAACAGAGCAAGTGTTTAAAATAGACACAAATGTTCAATATATTAATATGAACGAAGATGGTATATATTATACTACTACAGAAAACTATGATGATTATTCAATAAAATTTGTTAAATATAATGGAATAGATAAGAAAACTATAAAGAAAACAACTGAAGCTTCAAATATTAATCTAATAGATGATTGGATAATATATCTAAGCGAAGATGACGACTATAATATGACACTAAAAATGATAAAAAGTGATGGAAAGAAAGAAAAAGATATATAAAGTGTAGGTGACTAAAGATGCAAATAGAATATAACAATATTATAATAGATGTAAAAAATGGAACAACTGTAAATCAATTATTAAGTGAAGAAATACAAAAGGCAAAATGCAAAATAATTGCGTGTAAATTCAATAATGAAATAAAAAGTTTAAATTACAAAATAAAAACAGACGGAAAAGTAGAATTGATAAATTTAAAAGATAAAGATGGAATGAGAGTATATCGTAGAGGTTTGGTATATATAATAAGCAAAGCCTTTAGTGAAGTTTACCCAAATTCACTTTTAACAATAAATTACCAACTATCAAATGCAATGTTTTGTACAGTAGACAATTTAAGCATAACTAAAGAAGTTATAGCAAATGTAAATAAAAGAGTAAAAGAAATAATAGATAGCAATTTACCAATAGAAAAAAGGTTTATGACAAAAGAAGAAGCGGTAGAATTCTATAAAAAAGAAAAAACATTAAAAGGAAAACTACAATTAGACTTAAAACAAAAAAAGGAAGTAACTCTATATTTCTGTGAAAATTACTATAACTATTTTTATGGAGTATTGCCAATAACAACAGGCTTTGCAGAAGCTTATGAAATTGTACCTTATGCTAATGGATTTTTAATAAGATACCCAAACAGAGAAAATCCTTATGAATTAACAAAGTTTAATGATACTCCAAAACTATTTAAAACACTAGAAGATTATGAAGAGTTGCACAAAATACTAAACATTAATACATTATACAAATTAAACTCAATTATCAAAGATAAAAAAATAGAAGAATATATATTATTAGATGAAGCATTGCATGAGAAAAAAATAGGAGCTATTGCTGATAATATTGCTAAAAATAAGAACATAAAGCTTGTAGCCATAGCAGGACCATCATCTTCAGGAAAGACAACATTTGCAAAAAGACTAGAATTACAATTAAAACTTAATGGCTTAAAACCAGTTACAATATCAGTTGATAACTATTTTGTAGAAAGGGAAGAAACACCATTAGATGAAGATGGCAACTACGATTTTGAAAGCATAAATGCAATAGATACAAAACTATTAAACCAAGATTTAGTTAAATTATTAAATGGTGAAGAAATAGAAGCACCAACATTTAACTTCCATACAGGGCACAAGGAATACAGAGGAAACAAGATGAGACTTAATGCTGATGAAGTTTTAATCATGGAAGGAATACATTGCTTAAATGATGAATTAACATACCTTATTCCAAAAGAGCAAAAATACAAAATATATATAAGCTGTTTAACAGTGCTAAATATAGACTATTACAACAGAATATCAACAACAGATTCAAGACTAATAAGAAGATTAGTAAGAGATTACCAATTTAGAGGATATAATGCTGCACATACCATTCAAATGTGGCCATCAGTAAATAGAGGAGAATTTAAAAACATATTCAAATTTCAAGAAGAAGCAGATGTAATGTTTAATTCTTCACTAATATATGAATTAAGTGTATTGAAAAAATATGCAATACCTCTATTAAAAGAAGTTGAAAATAATTCACCACTTTACTCAGAGGCTAAAAGGCTAATTTCAATGCTATCATATTTTGAAGATATACCAGATGACGCAGTACCAACACATTCACTATTGCGTGAATTTATTGGTGGAAGTATTTTTAAGGAATAACACATAAAATAATTTAGGAGAATTTAATGGAAAGTTTATTTACTGAAATTGACGAAGAATTTATATGCGAAAATTGTGGGCACAAAGTACCAAAACTAGGATATTCATGTAGAAATCATTGTAACAAATGCTTATATTCAAAACATGTTGATATAAACCCAGGGGATAGAAAAGAAGAATGTCATGGCTTATTAGAACCAATTAGTATCGAAATTAGCCCCAAAAAAGGATATGTTATTGTATACAAATGCCAAAAATGTGGAGCAATTAGAAAAAATAAAGCTGCGAAAGATGACAACATGGATTTAATAATTAGACTTAGCTCAAATGGAGGAATGATATAGTAAAAAGCACGCTGTACTTTAAAAGTATAGCGTGCTTTTTATTAGTGAATATTTTGCAAAGCTTCAATTCTATCATCTATGCTTGGGTGAGTATCAAATAATCCAGCTTTTTTCTTACCATCTTTCTTAGCTTTAAATGGACTTACAATAAAAAGGTTAGCAGTTGCATTATTTGCAGTTTTTAATTCATTGGAGTCACTATCTAGCTTTCTCAAAGCAGAAATTAAACCATCAGGATTTCTTGTAATTTCAACAGCAGTACTATCTGCTAAATATTCTCTATTTCTAGAAAGAGCCATTTGCATTATTTTACCAAGTATAGGAGCAACAATTAAAAGAACAAGTCCAATTAACATTAAAATTGCATTTCCTTTACTATCATCATCGCTATCTTTTGAACGTCCCCAAAACATAGAACGAGAAAACAAATCTGATATCATAACTAGAAAACCAACCATAACAGTTACAACAGAAGTTAGCAAAATATCATAGTTTTTAATGTGACTCATTTCATGAGCAATAACACCTTCTAATTCATAATATTCTAGTTTATTTAAAAGACCTGTTGTTACACAAATTATAGAATGTTCAGGATTGCGCCCTGTTGCAAATGCATTTGGCTGTGGACTATCCACAACATAAAGTCTAGGTCTAGCAGGTAAGCCAGATGAAATCATAAGAGCATCTAAAATATGTACAAGTTTTCTATCTTCTTCTTCAGTTGCAGGTCTTGCCTTTGTAACTGATAAAATTATCTTATCGCTATTGTAGTATGATGCAAAAGCAGAAAGAACTGAAAAAAACATTGCAATAGTAATAGCCATAGGACCGCTAAAATCAAAAGCCATAGCAATGTAATAAATAATTAAAGTAATAATGATAATAAAACCAGAGACTATAACCCCGGATTTTACTTTATTTTTTTTAATATCTTCAAACATAAAAATCACCTAAAAAGATTATAACATAGTGAAAATTAATTTACAATTAAACTTTACTTTTTTTACAAAATAATATAAAATATATAAGGAAAGAGGTTACAAAATGAACGTATTAAAAGAAACAAGATTTATAATGGATAAATACCATATAACAGCAAATAAAAATTTAGGACAAAATTTTTTAATAGATGATGAAGCAGTGGCAGGAATAGTAGAAGCGGCAAATGTTTCAAAAGATGATTTAATAATAGAAATTGGCCCAGGACTAGGAACACTTACAAAAGAATTACTAGATAGAGCAGGAAAAGTTATATGCATTGAGCTAGATAAAAGAATGATAGAAATATTAAATGATAGATTTTCAATGTATGATAATTTTAAAGTATTAAATGATGATGTACTAAAAGTAGATTTAAAAACACTAATTGCAAACGAAAAAATAAAAAACACAAAAATAGTAGCAAACCTACCATATTATATAACAACACCAATAATTATGAAACTATTAGAAGAAAGATTAGACATAGAAACAATAACAGTAATGATACAAAAAGAAGTTGCAGACAGGTTGGTAACTAAGCCAGGTACAGGAGATACAGGAGCAATAACATACACAATACACTATTACACAGAACCAAAACGAGTAATTGAAGTACCAAACACAGCATTTATTCCAGTACCAAAAGTAAACTCAACAGTAATAAATTTAAACATACTCAAAAAACCAAGAGTAACAGTAAAAGATGAAGCAAAACTATTTGAAGTAATAAAAACAGCCTTCATGCAAAAAAGAAAAACACTAGTAAACGCACTAGCTAATAGTAGCAAATTTGGAACCAAAGAACAAATAGAAAAAATCCTACAAACCCTAGAAATAGACAACAAAATAAGACCAGAAAAACTAACCCTAGAAGAATTCACCCAAATTGCAGAAGCAATAAACAAAATCGCTTAAAGTTATTGACTTTAAGCGATTTTGTAGTATAATAAACCCATAAAATCTAGGCTTATTCTAAGCCATAAAAGTTTTCAATTCGAAAACTGAAAATTTCCAAAGATCAAAATCTTATAGTAGGAGGTGAAATTGTTTTAAAAATATATTGCAAAAATGACAACAACGGTATATAATATGTTAAACCATAAAGACAAGAAAGTGAGGATAAAAAAATGAATGTAATTAATGAATATGGAATTTTTGAAACAATCAAGAAATTACGAAAAGATGGAACAGAGTATTGGAGTGCAAGAGAACTTAGCAAAATATTGCAGTATAAAAAATGGGACAAATTCTTAAATGTTATTGAGAGAGCAAAAAGAGCTTGTAAGAACAGTGAAATTGAATTTGAGGAACATTTTCCCCAAGTGGAGAAAACGATTAAAATGCCTAAAAATGCACAAAAAATCGTGGTTGATTATGAACTATCAAGATACGCTTGTTACCTAATTGTACAAAATGCAGATCCAAATAAAGAAGTAATTGCACTAGGACAAACATATTTTGCAATTCAAACAAGAAAGCAAGAAATTAGTGAAAAGGATTATAATTTATTAACTGAAGATGAAAAAAGAATATATCAAAGAAATTCAACTAAAAAAGCAAACTATTCATTAAATCAGGTAGCTAAAAACGCTGGTGTTAAAAATTTTGACCAATTCCACAACAGTGGATATAAAGGACTATACAACGGAGAAACTGCTGATGACATTGCAAAAAGAAAAGGCTTAAGATATAGAGAAGAGATTTTAGACAATATGTGTAGTGATGAATTGATTATAAACTTATTTAGAATTTCACAAACAGAACAAAAAATAAGAAATAATAATATTACAGCAGAAAAGGAAGCAAATAAGGCACATTATGAGATGGGAAGAGATATAAGAAAATTTATTGCAAAACAAAATGGAACAATGCCAGAAGATTTACCAACACCCAAAAAGAGTGTAAAAGAATTAGAAAAAGGAAATCGAAGAAAGCTTCTCGGAGAAGAACATAGACAGGAATTATAAAACTTAATCGCTTAAAGTTATTGACTTTAAGCGATTTTGTAGTATAATTAAAAAGTAGGAAAAGAGGGAAAAATGTTAATTTCAATAGGAAGTAGAAGTATACCAAAAATAACAGCAATAACAAGAGCATTTTCAAGATACCCAGAGCTTTGGGTAAATGAAGATGAAAAAATTGAATATATAATAATGCCAAAAGAAGTAAGGCAAGATGATAAAATAGGACAAGATAAAGACAAATTTTCAGGAGTTTCTTGTAACCCATTAACTCTTGAAGAAACAATAAAAGGTGCAAAAAATCGTGCCAAAAACGCATTTGAACATGCAGAGGAAAGATGCCGGCACATGTAGCTATGGAGTAGGAATTGAAGCAGGAATGTATCCAGTTCCAGAAGTTGATACAAAATACATGGATGCAAGCATTTGTGCAATTTATGATGGAAAAAACTATTATGTAGGCTTTAGCCCATCATTTGAATATCCACAAAACGCAGTAAATAGAGTATTGCAAGGCGAAGAAATAGGATACATGCACGACATATTTGGAAACACTGCTAAAGGCAGAAAAGGAGCAATAGGAGTGCTTACAAATGGAAGAATATATAGAGACGAATTAGAAGAATATGCCGTTATAATGGCACTTACTAAAATAGTTTCAAAAGAAATTTATGAAAAATAGGAGAGATTAATTATGTTTAAAATAAAATTAGAAGGCGGAAAAACAATGGAAGTAGAAGAAAGTATGTATTGGCATACAACAGCACACATACTAGCACAAGCTGTAAAAAGACTATATCCATCAACAAAACTAACAATAGGTCCAGCAATAGAAAAAGGATTTTACTATGATTTTGACACAGAAAATCCATTCACAGAAGAAGACATTGCAGCTTTAGAAGAAGAAATGAAAAAAATAATAAAAGAAGACCTAAAAATAGAAAGATTTGAACTACCAAGAGAAGAAGCAATAAAACTAATGCAAGAAAGAGAAGAACCATACAAAGTAGAACTAATAAAAGAATTACCAGAAGGTGAAGTAATATCATTCTACCAACAAGGTGAATTTGTAGACTTATGCCGTGGACCACATTTGCCATCAACAGGAAAAGTTAAAGCAATAAAACTAACATCAAAATCAGCAGCATATTGGAGAGGAGACTCAAAAAATAAATCACTTCAAAGAGTATATGGAATATCTTTCCCAAAAGCATCAGAACTTGAAGAATACATGCAAAAACTAGAAGAAGCAAAACAAAGAGACCATAGAAAACTTGGCAAAGAACTAAACATATTTATGACACACGACTTAGTAGGAAAAGGCCTACCAATGTATTTACCAAATGGCTATGTAGTATGGGAACTATTAGAAAACTACATAAAAAGAAAAGAAAGAAAATTAGATTACAAACACGTTTTAACACCACCACTAGCTTCAGTAGAACTATACAAAACATCAGGACATTGGGAACACTACAAAGATAATATGTTCCCTAAAATGGAAGTTGAAGGAGAAGAATTTGTATTAAGACCAATGAATTGCCCACACCACATGATGATATATGCAAACACAATACACTCATATAGAGATCTACCAATTAGAATAGGAGAAATTGCAAGAGACTGTAGATTTGAATCAAGCGGAACACTAAAAGGAATTGAAAGAGTAAGAACTTTCTGCCAAAATGATGCCCACCTATTTGTAACACCAGAACAAATAGAATCAGAATTCAAATCAGTAGTTGACCTAATTCTTGAAGTATATAAAGAACTAAACATTACAGACTACCACTTTGAATTATCACTAAGAGATCCAGCAGACAAAGTAAAATATCACCCAGATGACCAAATGTGGGATAGTGCAGAAAATACATTAAGACAAGTTCTAGACGATATAGGAATAGACTATGTAGAAAAAGTTGGAGAAGCAGCATTTTATGGACCAAAACTAGATGTACAAGTAAGACCAGCAGTTGGAAACGAATACACCTTATCAACTTGCCAACTAGACTTCTGCCTACCAATGAAATTCAACCTATCATACATTGACAAAGACGGCAACAAAAAAACACCAGTAGTTTTGCACAGAGCAATTCTAGGAAGCATAGATAGATTTATAGCATACTACCTAGAAGAAACAAAAGGAATCTTACCAACATGGCTAGCACCAGTACAAGTAAAGATTTTACCAATATCAGAAGCACATAGAGAATACGCAGAAAAAGTAAAACAAGAACTTGAAGACAATGACATAAGAGTAGAACTAGATGAAAGAGACGAAAAAATAGGCTACAAAATAAGAGAAGCAACAATGCAAAAAGTACCATATATGCTAATCCTAGGAGATAAAGAAATAGAGGCAAATGCAGTAGGAGTACGTTCAAGAAAAGAAGGAGACATTGGCCAAATGCCAACACAAGAATTTATAAACAAAATACATGAAGAAACAAAAAGCTTCAAATAAACTAAAGGGCAGATGTTTCTAACTACCATACACATTTACATTAATAAGCCCGACGAAATTGGGCTTATTTTTAAAAATAAGCAAATAGAAAAAAATAAAAACCTGGAGGTAATAAGATGGGAAAAGGAAAAAGATACGATGAACCAAAACTAAACCTAAAAAAAGTATTTGGAACAATAATAACTATTGCAGTAATAATAATGATAATAATAACAATCAACAAAATATTAAGCAAAGAAGCAGAAAAAATAAACATAGAAAAAATAACATATTTCTCAGCTTATACAAATGGCAAATGGGGAGTAATAAACAATAAAGGCGAAACAATAATAAATACGGAATACAATGAAATGATAACCATCCCAAACCCAGAAAAAGCAGTATTTGTATGCATATATGATGTAAACGAAGAAACAGGAGAATACAAAACAAAAATTTTAAATGAAAAACAAGAAAACCTATTTACAGAATATGACACAGTAGAAACCATAGAAAACTTTGACTCAAAGCAAAACATCTGGTATGAAAAAAACACATTAAGAGTATCTAAAAACGGAAAATATGGACTAATAGACTTAGAAGGAAAAAAGCTTTTAGGCTGTGAATATGATAGCATTACAGCACTAAAAAGCGTAGAAGAAAACCTATTAGTAAGAAAAGACAACAAAGTTGGAATAGTAAACAATGTTGGTCAAATTATAGTTCCAGTAGAATACAAAGATGTAAGAATACTAAAAGAAGGATACAAAAACGAATATATAATAGTAGACGAAAATGATAACCAAGGAATTATATCAACAAGTAGCACAATAATAGTAGCACCAACATATAAAGAAATAAAATATATAAATAGCAACGAAATATACGCAGCAAAAATAGAAGACAAATGGAACTTAGTAAACAAAAAAGGTGAAATAATAAATAATAGCTTTGATGATTACACTTATGTAAAAGGAGACTATGTAATAGTACAAAAAGATGGCAAATATGGAATAATAACAACAGCAGGAGCGGTAAAAATAGAGCCATCTTACGAAGATTTACAATACGCATTTTCAGTATACTATATTGCAAAAATAAATTCAAAATATGGAATAATAAACACAGATAACACAAGCCTAATACCACTAGAATATTTAAGCATGACATATTGGGAAAGCAAAAACATAATAATAGCAGATAAAACCGAAACCGAAACAGTAATATTTGATAGCAATTTAACCGAAAAACTAAAAGGACTATTTGTATTTGAAGAAGACTATATAAAAGCCAGAATAGACGGACAAGACAAATATTACACATACAAATTTGAAGAAAAACAAACAAAAGACATCTTAACTAAAAATACACTATATGTAAGCAAAAAAGATGGCAAATATGGATTTGTTGATAGCCAAGGAAATGTAGTAGTAAACTATATATATGATGAAGCAAAAGAACAAAACAAATATGGATACTCAGCAATAAAACAAAATGGATTATGGGGCTCAATAGATAAAGGCGGAAAAGTAGTACTAGAGCCTGAGGTAAACCTAGATAGTAGTATTTATATAGATTTTATAGGAGAATGGCACCTAGCAGATGAAGGAATATATTATACAAAATAATACTTTACCTTTTTACTTGAAAATCCATTGACAATAACTATAAAATATCATAAAATAAACTTAAAAGGAAAAAATGCTCTAAAAAAAGCAATTAAAGGAGGAAAAAAATAATGAGAAAAACAAACGCCAAAGCTTTACAAAACAACAAAGGAATAACACTAATAGGATTAATGGTAGTAGTAGCAATAATAATAGTGTTACTTAGGTTTGGCATAAAATATGCAATAGACAGCGATTTAATAGGCCATGCAGAAAAAACAGCAAAAGCAACAAATGAGAGAGAAAAAGACCAATTAGACCAAGCAGAAACAATAATGGGAAGAATAGATGATATAGAAAAACAGCAACAAATAAATGCCTGCGGAGAACATGACTTTGTGGATAACAAATGCTCAAAGTGCGGCCTAGAGTTAGTAATAGGAGCACCAATAAATTATCATGAATATTTAGATACAAATGGAAACGCATTTTCAACAATGCCAAGTTATACATCTTTAAAAACAACAAGAGGAAGCACAGACTCATCAGATTCAGACGCAACATATTCAGTTGTAAAAAATAGCGGAATAGAATGGATAGTATTAGGTGGAGAAGGAAATCAAATAAAAATAACCACAAAAAATATAGTACAGCCAACAAGTGGCGGATATACCCAAAGTGGCTTTACATATTTGAGATTACAAGGACAGACAGGCTATACAAATTTTGTAAATGAACTAAATAAAATAGGAGCAATATATGGACAAGGTAAATATGCAGATAAAACCAAATTTACCACTAGTGGAGGCAGAAGCTTTAAAATGGAAGATTTAGGATATAATGCATTAACCAGAACAGCAACGTATAAGTATGCCTTAGAAAAACATAGTGGAGATACAGAAGCAAAAGTATATAGATATGCAGCAAATAAAACACCAGATGGAACAAGTACAACAGGAGGTACTTATAGTACATTCAAATATATGGCACTAGACGCAAGTAATTCAACTCAAGAAACTGAATCAAGTCATGCATGGTATGAATTAACAGCCGATAAGCCAGTAATAACAATATACCAATATACTTATAGCGTAGCTGGAATACTTGATAGAAGAGTACAAACTGCGGACACTCACTATTGGCTGGCCACGCGTTACCTTTATGTTTTCGATGACCATGTTAGATATCACGTGAGGAGTGCCAACGATGGTGACTTAAACGACTACATGATGTGTAGCTCTTATGGTCGCTATGACAACAGCGATAGTGGCGTTCGTCCCGTAGTTTATCTAAAATCTGATATCAAATTATCTTATGATGAAACGAGCGGATACACAATAAAAGAATAAAAGGAACATTTCTGGCAATTAAATTTGCCAGAAATTTTAGAAAGGCGGGAAAAAATTAAATGCACATTTTATGTGGAACAGATATAATTGAAATAGAAAGAATAAAAAAATCAATAGAAAGAAACGGAGAAAATTTCTTAAATTTAATATACACAGAAGCAGAAATAGCTTATTGTGAGAGCAAAAAAAATGCCAAATACAGCCATTATGCTGGTAGATTTGCAGCAAAGGAAGCAATCTACAAAGCAGTTTCAACTTTACTGCCAGAAAGGTTTGGAATATCTTGGAAGGACGCACAAATTATAAATGATGAAAACGGAAATCCTAAAATAGAGTTCTTAAAAATAGAATTTGAACAAATAAAAAGCATAGATATAAGCATATCTCACTGCAAAGAATATGCAGTAGCAACAGTAACTATATTAATAGATGAATAAAAATTAAAAAAATGGAAAAGCTTGGAATAAGTATATTCACTTGGAATAAATAATAAAACATTTCAAACTTGGCTACTTGCTAAAAACTTAACCTAAGCTGTAACAATAAGTTTGAGAAAAATTATAAAAATACTTGAAAAACATAAAAAAAGCTAGTATAATAATAAATGCGTTGAGAAACGTATTTAAGTGCCTGTAGTTTAGCTGGATAGAATGCAAGGCTACGAACTTTGAGACCGGGGGTTCGAATCCCTCCAGGCACGCCACTAGCTAAAAATCAAGTGTTATTATATATTCATTAATAACAAATTTTAATGTGTTTTAAACACTAACTATCAAAAAATTAAAAAAATTTTGAAAAATACTTGCAAAACGCATGAAAATGTGATATTATATTCAAGTACATTTTAAACGGGGTGTGGCTCAGTTGGTAGAGCGCGTGGTTTGGGACCATGAGGTCGCACGTTCGATCCGTGTCACCCCGACCAATTAAAAGAAATCACTTAAAATTTAAGTGGTTTCTTTTTGCATAAACCTTGATAAATCAAGTAGTTTGTGATATATTATATCTAAATTTTATTGGAGGATGATTAATTATGATTAAAGAAAAATTACTAAATGATTTAAAAGAAGCAATGAAGGATAAAAATTTAGTTAGAAAAAACACAGTACAAATGGTAAGAGCAGCCGTTTTACAAGTTGAAAAAGATAAACAAATAGAACTAACAGATGAGCAGGTAATTGAAATAATTGCAAAAGAAGCTAAAAAGAGAAAAGATGCAGAAATTGAATTTGAAAAAAGTGGAAGAGAAGATTTAATTAAACAAAATAAAGAAGAAATAGAAATACTAACAGAATATTTACCAAAACAATTATCTGCTGAAGAAGTTGAAAAAATAGTAAATGAAGTAATTGCAGAAACTGGAGCAACAAACATGAAAGATATGGGAACAGTTATGAAAGCTGCAAAAGAAAAAATAGGAGCAGCAGCAGATGGAAAAACAATAAGCGACGCTGTAAAGAAATTACTATCAAAATAGTTAAATAAAACAAATTGACATAATGTTCCAACAATGATATAATATACGAGTAAACCAACATTTTATTTTCGAAGGGAGAATAGCAAAATGAAAAAGACAGTAAGGGACCTTTCTCGGAAGAAAATTGCAGAAATAGCTACCCAATACGCACAAACAGATTTTGCATATTCTCATGACTATTTTTCAAGAGAATATGCAATTAGCAAAGGCACCTTTTATACTGCCTTAGAAAAGGCGGTAATTGAAAACATTGTTGATGACAAAACAGTAGAGCAAATGGCAGCAAAAGCGGCATATAATTCTCAAGTAAAAGCAGCTGAAGCTGGAAAACAGCGGTCCAAGAAACATTATGACTACCTTTTATTAAAAAGGCGGCAGTATATGCCTCCCAAAGAGCAGGCAATAACTTGGACAACTGAATACGCAAACTGCAAATATCATAAAAATGATTTTGCAACTAAAAACTTCATTACTATAGCTTTATTGAATCGAGTTATCTACAAAGCTATAGTTGAAAGCTGGGTTACTGATGATATTGTTGCACTTCTCAAGGAAAAATCCTTAAGCAAGGAACAAAGCCAAAAGGTAATCAAGTTTTGGGAAACCATCGAATACTTCCGTAGCGAAAATAAGAAAGATCAGGGCTAATGCCCTGGTCTTAATTTATTTCAACCAATATAATATCATCACCAATACACTTAATGTTTTGCCAAGGAATTACAATATCATTTGAAGAAAACACATTAAACAATCTATTATTGCCAGGAACAACAATAGAAGTAATAATGCCAGTTTCTAAATTGGCATTCACATCTTGCACAAAACCTAGCCTCCTACCATCTACAATATTAATAACTTCTTTATGCTTAAAATCTAACCCTTTGTTTCCCATAAAGACCCCTCAAGAAAGTATATTCAAAAGGAAAAATTATATAATTATTTATTAGAAATTAATGAAAAAAAACAAGCTAAAAAGGGCCAAAAAACTTTTTTAAAATTTTTTCAAAAAAGTGTTGACAGACGACGAAAAAAGTAG
>OGOZ01000363.1_pt1 | contig 31939 bp, 21 predicted proteins | sample 1552801 | NCBI WGS metagenome assembly OGOZ01 (sample SAMEA2580196, study PRJEB22360) | human gut metagenome | biome: human gut; feature: human-associated habitat; material: faeces | place: Denmark | collected 2008/2010 | reverse complement strand
AGGGTTCGAATCTGCCACATATAAGCAAAATGGGTACGAAAAACATGGTCTACAGCGCGGACTTGCCGGTGAGGTGGCGGTAGAGTTCCGGATCGACCGGTTTGCCGCGTCTGGTAGTGCACCGGGTTACGTGTTAGGTGGACTTGATTTGCGCTGTTGTGTTCGAAACAGAGGCTATACGGGGTTATTGGTTCCTATGTCGATAGAACCATTAGCCCAGGTGAGGATTCCATGGGTAATCGCAAAATTGTCGAATGTAGCGTGGTCGCGTAGTGGCTCGTATGTGGGGATGATGATCGCTCAAGGTCTGTTCCGACTCTTTTTCGGAAGGGGTTGCTTTTCGTTCTGTGTGTTGATCTAATGGAAATACTTGGTTTCGTGGGATCATAGATAAAAGGTGAATGGAGTAGCTATGGTCGCGCATTATGAAATGATGACTTTAAAAGTTTCTGATTTGGATCGAGTGAAGATTCCTACATTTCAGAGAGGTTTTGTCTGGACGGCAAAGAAGAAAAACGAGTTTATTGAAACGCTGCATGAAGGGCTTCCTTTTGGAACTCTATTGGTTTATCCAGAAAGTCAAGATACAGAGTCGAAGCTGATTCTGATTGACGGTCAACAGCGTTTGTCTACCATCCGGAGCTATCAGAATGATCCGCTCTTGTATTGGAAACCTTTGAATAAGGAATATTTTGAGGATAAACGTAACCGTGCGAGTTCCTTATTGGGCGAAGAGCTGTCGGTGGCTGATTTTTCTGATTTAATTCGCATGGAGAAAGCGGAACAACTTGAGTGGGGCGTTGCACACTCGGGTAACGGTAGCAGTTGTAATGTTCTCGAAGCGTTAAAGGTTGTCGATGAAGTGCAGCAGCGAATAAAAGAATATGTTGATCTCGATGGCCTGAGTATATTGGCGATTAAATATACAGGAGAGCGAGACAGGATCGCAGAAGTTTTCGCAAATCTAAATAGAGGTGGTATTCCTCTAAAGAAATATGAAATTTGGAATGCTGCATGGATTGATACGCAGATAGCTCTTTTAGACGGTGGCATCTCACCGTTACAGGACGAGATGCTTGATAATGTGAAAACCTACTATAGCCGGATGGCTCAAAATGCGGAGTTTGACCTTGACGGTTATTCGGAAGATGAGCTAACACGGAGTCGAACGATTTCTCTTTCTGAATTTGGCTCTGCTCTTGGGCTATTTATGATGAAGCGGTTGGAGGCATTGATTCCTCAGTCGGAGACAAGTGCTCAAGAATATGGTTTTGGCGTGCTTGGAATAGCTGTGGATGTCGATAACCGTAAGTTGGACACACTGAATGCGAAGATTGATCAAATCCGGAATAGTGTTGAAGATATTTTAAAAAGAGTGGATCGAATTTGCATTAATTTAAATGACATCTTTGAAAAGTATTTGAAACGATATTATGCTCAGAAATCTAATGGATATGAATTAGGATTATCTTCCACCTTTAAAGTACTTTCGTATTTTGCGGCATTATGGAATCTAGATCCTGATTCCAACGAATATAAACAGTCTTTGCGTAATATCAGAAGCTACTATATTTATGATTCGCTGATTTCGGCATGGTCTTCTCATGGTGATCAACGACTGTTGGAATACTATCCCAATAAGAGTCGAAACTATATGCAGCCAATCGGGAAAGAGCAATTTAAAAAAGCATTCGATCAGTGGCTTGATGATTCAACGCCTGGCGTCAACTTTAATAGCGAGACCAAAGCGTTGATGACCATTCATGCGAATTTGACCTATCTATCAAAGGATGTTTCTTTTGGCGAATCTTTGGAGCTTGAGCATATTATCGCCAAAAAAAGAATTCAGGCAGCGGAGGATGGGAATAAAAAGCATTTGCTTGGAGGAAATCTAGGTAATTGTATGTATCTTCCGCGCTCGACGAATAATTCAAAAAAAGACAAAACACTTTATGAAGTGAACGAGGATCATCGTTTCGATGCTTTGATTAAGTCATCAGCATATTTCTCTGAAACAGAGATGGAGGAAATTGCGCGAGCTTTGGATGATCATGAATATGAAACGGTCAATTCCTTTATACTTCAACGAGCTAAAGCTGTTGGCTATACCATTTCTGATTTGTTGCTCGACGGCCAAGCGTGAACTTACAGCGCGGACTTGCCGGTGAGGTGGCGGTAGAGTTCCGGGTCGACTGGCTTGATGAGCTTGAGTGTGGAGATGACGACCTTTGACTCGCTGCCATCCTCGCCGGGGTTCACCGACGCGCGTACGTCGTCCAATGCGACTGCGCTGCCGACGAAGTAATAGGATTTCTCCTGTTCTTCGGCTTTGCGACGGATGAAAATCGGCACAAAATGGCGATTCTGCCATTCCGGAGTACGTTCCGTTCCGTCCAGCAGCCACCGGAATTCGTTTGATTTAAGCGAGCGATTGTTCTTGCTGAACCATTCGATCTCGCCGGGATTAAGGAACCGGTCGCCATACTGGCTCGCCTCATATTTAATGAAAATCGGAAGCGAGCCGCTTTCGGTGTCCAATTTGTATCCGCCGACATTCTGCGGCACCTGTTCCGCAGGCCAACCACACAGTCGCATCACATCGAACACACTGTACTTTTCTCCATACAGGAACCCATGATTCTGGCGGATATGATGCTTGCGGGACGATTCCGCCAACGCCAACGCGTTGAACAGACCGGCTTCGACGGTATCCGTGAAGAACGTGCGGAAAGTGGTCTGTTCAAGCATCGAGCGGAACTCGTCGGTCAACCGATAAGCCCCATCATCGCAGAGGCGCACCAAAGGAGTCTGCCCGAAACGTTTGCTGTTCGCGGCGATGAAATAGGAATAATCCAACGTGGCGAACGCGGAACGGCATTGCAACTCGTTACTGTCCGCATCGGGGAACAGCGCAGTCAACAACGTCTGCAAATCGACGATCGTGATCGCATGCTGTGAAGCGACCTCACGAAGCGCAGTCAGCGCATCCTCGGAACAATCCGGATCGATCCGCTGCCAATCCATACCGCACAATGCCGCCAAAATCAGTAATTCATGTGGGCGCAAACCACGCAGTTGCGTGGCCGTCAACATTTTCAGCACACCATTCTGCGCATCCGAAGTTGGCTCAAGCTGCTCAAGATACGAAGCGGCCGCATTCTTGCCGCGCGACAAACTCTTCTCGCGGGAACGTACAAACGACAGATAATCGTCATTCTTCGAAGCCATAGTGAACACAAGCGAAACATCGCGGCGCGCGAAATCCATCAGCATCGGCACACGCCCCAATTCATAACGCATCTGTTGGTATTGTTGACTCAACAGTTTCATATTCGACAAATCGGCCGTGCCGAGTGAGGCGAGCACGCGCTCGCGGGCGATCTTGTCAAAACTGATGGATGAAATGCCGATGGTCTCGCGTTGCAGGTTCCTGCGCGCCACATCACGGTCACCGGTGTTGCCATACAAGGCGATTGGAATCAGATAGTTGTTCGCATAGTTGCCGATGAAATCGATGACGACCACGCAGTCCTTGCCACTGGCTTTGCGCAGGCCACGGCCAAGCTGCTGCGTGAAAACAATACTGGATTTCGTTTGCCGAAGCATCACGATCTGGTTGACATGCGGAATATCCACACCTTCATTGAACAGATCGACGGTGAAAATATAATCCAGTTCGCCGTTCTCCAATTGTGCCGTGGCCTCGTCGCGCGCCGCTTGCGGATCCTCGCCGGTGATGGCTTTCGTGCGGTACGGCCGTTCCGCCTGCTGATTCATCTGTTGGTTGAACAGGGCGGAAAGCCGTTTCGCCTCCTCGCGTCGGCTGCAGAACACAAGCCCCTGCACCGGGGTGCCGGCCTCACTATAAATCTGGATTTTATCGATGATATAGCGCACTCGATTCGGATCGGAGAGCTCTTCAAGCCAATGGCCCAGCTCGTTGCGTTCCTCGTCGGTCATGGTATCGGCTTTGACGTCCTTGCCGGCGAGATTCTCGTCGGGCGCGTCCTGAATGTACTCGTGCACGCCGTAATAATGGAACGGGCAGAGCATGTTCTCTTCGAGCGCCTTCTGCAGGCGGATCTCGTAGGCCACATTATTGCCGAACAATTCGAAGATGTTCGCGCCATCGGTACGTTCCGGAGTCGCGGTCATACCGAGCATGAACTCCGGTTCGAAATGGTCGATGATACGTCTATATGAGTCGGCGGCCGCGTGATGCACCTCGTCGACGAGAATATAGTCGAACTCGTCTTTTGTGAACCGTGCGAGCGTTTCCGGACGTGACATGGTCTGCACGGTGGCGAACACGTATTTACGGTCCGATTCCTTGCTATTGCCGGAAAACAGGCCGAGTTCGTGCTCCGAGCAGCCGAGCACTTTTTGGAACGATTCCTCTGCTTTTTTGAGGATCTGTTCCTGTTGCGCGATATACAGCATGCGACGTGGCTTGACCTGTCGTACGTCGAATGCGGACAGGTACGTCTTGCCTGTGCCGGTCGCGGAAATGATGATCGCGCGGCTTTCACCCTGCTTGCGTAGCTGCGCAAGATTCATCAACGCCTCCACCTGCATGGCGTTCGGCTGGATATCCTGCGATCGCTTCGTTTCCTCGGTCCGCTTGCGATTCGGTTGAGGCGTCGGCGCGTATTTCTTGAAATCCTCTTCGTAAAGTTTCAGCCAAGCGTCGGTGAGCGGTTTCGATTCGCTGATCTGCGATTCGATTTCATCGGTGAGCTGCTCGGCGAGTCCACTGCTGTCGGCGGTGGCCACTTTGAGATTCCACTCGCGGTTGGCGTTCAGCGCGTTGACGGTGAGGTTCGAACTGCCGACATATGCGGAATATAGCGGCTCCTCGTCCTTTATATGCCGAAAGACGTAGCCTTTGGGATGGTAGGGGTAGTTCGCTGTGGATGCGGTTTGATCGTCTGGCTGTCCGGCTGGACCCGGCTGCCAGACCTGCACTTGAATACCGGTCTCTTCTTGAAGCTTCAGCAGTTCCCTGAATGCTTTGGGCGAGTTGAAGTAATTGAACGTCGACGTGATGATCCGTCCGGACCGATGATCGTTGTTGTCGGCGAAATCGAGGAAATACTGTTTGAGAACCTGCAATGCGCTTTGGCTGACGAATGCGACGGACATATCGAAATCCTGGCTGCGCTGCAGTTCGTCTTTGAGGGCGTGCTCCATGGTTCGACCATCATGGTTGGCGATCAGGGTTGGCTCGTAACGTGCGTCGGCGTTGTCTTTCTTCTTCACGAAACCGGACAGCAACGCTTCCACCAGCGAGGAATTTGGCTGGTCGTCCGTGATCGTGGCAGTCATAGCCACCCCTTTGCAGATTGTGTGGCTTCACCGTTGAAATCCATGGCGGAAATCAATCGCACAGCCTCGCGGTCGGCGGGTGCCCAATCCAGATCAGGCATTGCTAACGGTTCCACCCAGCGAATCTCATGGTGCTCGGTCAGACGTGGAGTGCCGCTTAGCAGATGGCAGACGAACGAAGTGAGCACGACGGTGCCGAAATCGTAATCATAGGAAGACGTGCACACCTCATCCGCGACTTCGACCTCGCACAACAGTTCCTCTTCGATTTCGCGATGTAACGCCTGACGGGCGGTTTCGTGCGGCTCGATCTTGCCGCCGGGGAATTCCCAGAATCCCGCCAATGACCGACCTTCGCCACGTTGCGCGCACAACACTTTGCCATCCTTGACGATGGCGGCGCCGACGACATTGATGGTTTTGCGTGGTGCTGGTTGTGTGGACTGTTGCGGGTTGCGGTCGTTATCCGTCATTGTTTTCTCCTGACTGGTGAACAGGTCCAGGATACAACGGTGAGCTTTCGCCAGGCCTAGGCGGAATGGTGGTTTCATGGTGTGATTCGCAGGGAAAATGTCGCACGATCCCAAAAAAGGGGGCCGAATTGTGCATCGTGCTACAGTGCGGGCTTCATCAATGCCTCCTAAGTCTGTTTTTCATGCGATTTTGCGATGAAAATTGAAGTTCGGGGGTGTTGGGGGGCGGGCGAATGTCGCACGATTCCAAAAAAAGAGCCGAAAAATAGAATCGTGCGACATGAAGGGGGTGTCTATCTTGGTTGCCGCTCTTTCATTTGCACTGCTGCGTAAACCGGCAATTCGGGAAGCCGGTGCACCCGTAAAACGCGCGTGACGGATCGGATCCGGCATGTCGCAGCCGCAAAGCTTCCCCGCAATTCGGGCATTGCGGAGGCAGTTTCACACCCCGGAAAATATTCGGACAGATCCGATCGTGCAGCTCATACATGAAGCGTGACGGTCGCGTCTGGTCGACCACGAAAAACAGCTTCTTCTTGCAACGCGTCATCGCCACATAAAACAGGCGACGTTCCTCCGCGTGCGGCATGCGCTCCACTTCCGGCAGCAGCAGACCGAGTAGAGGCTCCTCAGGAATGGCGCTCGGGAACCCCTTCAATCCGCCGGAGCAGCACAGCAGGAACACGAAATCGCGTTGCAGGCCCTTGGATTTGTGCGCGGTCATGAACTCGATATCCATGCCCGGCCTCTCAAGGAAAACGATATTTCCGGTATGCTCGTCGATCTGGAGCAGTCCGTCGCGGTCGTTGCGCGACAGCAGATTCAGGTCGCTTTTGTAACGACCGAGCATCAGCACCGACGCGGTTTTCGGCAGCTTGCGCAGCTGTTCGACGATCGCGTCGAAGCGCTCCTCCTGAGTGGCTCCGCCAAGCGCCTTCAGCGAGTAGTCCTTCTTGTCCGAAGGGTTGTGCAGATGCTTGACATACAGGTTTTTGTCCTGCATGACGAATTTGCCGCTCGCTTCGATGAGGCTTTGCCGGAATCGACGCGTGGTGGTGATCTGGAACATGTGCGTCGGACCCCAATCGCGCCAGATCTCGGCGAAATCGAGAATCAGATGGATGTCGCTGCCGGCGAAGCGGTAGATCGACTGCCAGTCGTCGCCCACGCAGAACAGCGTGAAATCGCTCTGTTCGCGCAACGCGCGGATCAGCTCGTAGCGCGGCCTCGACATGTCCTGGTATTCGTCGATGAGCACGTATTTGTATGGATGCCGGTAGTCGTTGCGCCGCACACAGCGGATGGCGTCGATGATCATGCCGGGAAAATCGATGCCCTGCGTTGTGCGGAAATTATCGAGATACGCGTTGTAAAGCGGTTCGACGAGTTGCAGCATCTCACGGTTGCGGCCGACATGCTTGCCGCCGCGCCGCTCGTTGAGCTCGCGCATGCCGTCGACGTCGATGTTGTTCTGCCGCATGTGCTGGATGATGGTCTGCGCGTTTTCGATGAGGCTTTGCTTGTACTGGTTGAAGCCGTAATCGTCCGTCGGCAGCTGGAAATCCTCGCTTTTCGCAGCGGTGCCGTATTTGTCGAACAGCTCCTTCGACATCAGTTTGAACGCCAGCAGACGGTAGGGGATGTTCTGCGCGAGCAGCCGTTCGAAGGTGGCGCGCACCACGCCGTTCGACGCGTGTCCGTCGATGATGGGGCGTTCCGCGATGGTGGATGCGCGGCAGATTTCCAAGCCGAGACTGTGGAACGTGCATGCGCGGATCGTCTTGCCGGTGCTTGCCATGATGCGATGCGACATGTCGTCCGCGGATTTCCGGGTGAACGACAGCACGAGGATCTCCTCGGGCGTGGCACGATTCGTGGCGAGCAGCCATGCGATGTAGCCGACGATGGTGGTGGTTTTGCCGGTTCCCGCACCCGCGAGCACGAGGGTGTTATGGCCGGCTCCGGCGATTGCGCTGACCTGTTCGTCGCTCAGGTCGTGCTTTTCGATTTTGCCGATGACCGCGCGCGCCTTGTCGATTCGTTCGGCTGGAAGCAGCGGTTGCGGGGTAAGTTTTGCGGGTTTGCTCTGCGATTGCTGCGCGCGCTGCTGTGTGGTGCGTTGCGATTGCTGGAATGCACGTGACGGTTGCTGCACATGCTGCGTTTGCTGCGTGCGTTGCTTTGATTGCTTTGATTGCGTTGATTGCGGAGTTCGCGCGGGTCGTGTTGTGGATTTCGCGGAGGATCGTGTTTGCTGCGTCGGTTGGGTCGCGCTTTCCGCACCCAACACATTTTTCAGCATACTCAACAATCCCATGTCGATCCTTTCCACACGTTAAGCCGCTGCACGGGGCAATTATAATGTGTGAAGGTCTGGAACGCGGGGAAGGGGTGACGTATGCGCGTGCTGCATACTTCCGATTGGCATATCGGCAGACGATTCAAAGGCATCGATTTGCTGGAGTACCAGCGTAAGGCGCTTGAATGGCTGATTGGGCTGATTAAACGAGAACAGGTGGATGTGTTGTGTGTGTCCGGTGACGTGTATGATGCGCCGCGACCGTCTGCCGAAGCGGTGCGATTGTTCAACGAGATGTTCCAACGGCTCGGACTGATGGAGGTCAACGGGCATCCGCTCCATATCATATTCACGCCCGGCAACCACGATTCCGCGGCTCGACTCGGCTTCGCCGCCGCACTGATGCTGCCGAACGTGCACATGCGTTGCGATATCGCAGACATCGCCACTCCCATCATGGTCGATTCCGCGGATGGCGAGCAACTTGCGATCTACGCGCTGCCGTACCTCGACCCCGATCTTGCGCGTCCTGCATTGCAGGGGCTGCTGAACAGCGCGGACGTATTATCTTCGTCCGCTAAAGTGTCCGATTCTGCAGAATCGGACACTCAGAGTGGGTTGGAAGCGCCTCAGTTGTCCGATTCTGCAGAATCGGACAAACGGAGAGAAACGAACACCATCCGTCGCTCGCACGAAGGGGTTATACGCGCCGCATTACAGCTCATCACCGCCGATTTGGCCGCCCGACGCAAGGCAAACCCCAAATTGAACGCTATGCTTATGGCGCACGTCTTCGTATCCGGTGCCACGGCCTCCGATTCAGAACGCAACATCACCGTCGGCGGCGTCGACAGCGTGCCTGCGGAACTTTTCTCCAATTCCGGCCTCGACTATCTGGCGCTCGGCCACCTGCACAGACCACAAAAAATCACCATTCCCACGAAACCGACAACCGAATCGCAATTTCATCTCGACCGCACTCCGCAGGCGCGTTACAGCGGATCGCTGCTCGCATACTCATTCTCCGAATCGCAGACGCCGCCGGTGGAAGGCAACGGCAAAAGCGTGGTGCTACTTGACTTTACGGACGGCCATCTTGCCAAACCGCGCATCATGCCTGTGGAATCCGGTGAGCCGCCATTCGTGCAAATCAAAGGCACCATGGACGATGTCCTCGGTCCGCTCGCCGAACAATACAGAAACATGTGGGTGTCGATTACGGTGCAAGTGCCGGAATTGCCGCACGGCGCGTACCAGAAAATCGACCGTGCCTACACGCACGCTTTGGAAAAGAATTTCGATTATTCGCAACGAACGCAATCGCAAGAAAGCCGGAAAATGGTCGATCTGAAGCAGGCGACGGATGAAATGGACGTGTTGCGCGATTTCGTGAAATTTTCGCTCGGCCGCACACCGACCGACAAGGAGGAACGCGTGCTGCGCGATGCCATGGAAACGGTACGCAAGAACGCCGGCAAGGAGGTCGCGCAATGAAACTCATCGCATTGAAATTCCGCGGTGTCGGCCCATATAAAGGGGAGTACGCCATCGATTTCGCGGCGCTGACCCGATCGCACATGTTCCTCATCGACGGTGAAACGGGAGCCGGCAAAACCACACTGCTCGACTGCGTCACCTTCGCGCTGTACGGTTCGATTTCCAGCAATACTGAGAACAAAATCGGCGTGGGCGACCGCAACAGGCTGCGCTCGCGGTTTCTGGAAGCTTCGGCCGACGAAACTTACGTGCATCTGATATTCGAGGAGGGCGGGCACTGTTACGCGGTGCGACGCACGCCCGAATACGAGCGGCCGAAACAGCGTGGCGATGGTACGACGAAGCAGAACGCGACCGGCAAAATGGTGCGGGTTGCGAACGATTACGAAATGGCTTTCGCAGCGCTTACCGACGATTCGGCTGTTTCGGCTGTTTCGGCTGATGCCGGCTCGACTGGCGGTTTGGCTGCCGTTGATCGGTATTTCGATTTCCTTGACGAGCCAGGTCATACAGTTGCTGTCGCCTCCCGTGCAAGCGAAGTGGGCAAGGAAGTTGTGCGACTGCTGGGATTGGATCGCAGCCAGTTTTCGAAGACGATCATGCTGGCGCAGGGGCAGTTCGCGCAATTTTTGCGGATGGGTCCGGAAGATCGTACCAAACTGGTGAAGGAGCTGTTCGGGGCTGAGGAATACGAGGCCATTCAGGACGAATTGGATACGAAACGTAAGGAATTCGGAGATAAAGTCGACGGACAGCGGGCTGCGCTAGAGGAACGGATTCGTGCCGCGCGCGAGAATGCGGAACGGATTGTGGAACGGTTGGAATCCGGCCGACCTTCCGTGTCCGATTCTGGTGAAACGGACACGTGGGACAGGGCTAAGGTATTCCAGTTGTCCGATTCTGCAGAATCGGACATTCAGAGTGGGCTGGAGGGGTCTTGCGTGTCCGATTCTGGTGAATCGGACACTCCGGATGAGCAGGAAACCTCGGAAACGCGCGGTGATGCATGGCGCTGGGGTTTGAACGAATCCGGTGCCATCGACGAGCCGGCACGTAGCGAAACCGACATCGTGGAACAACTCCAAGCTACGTTGCGTGACGTGGAGGCGGATGCGCAACGGCTTCTGGCCGAGACGGAATCGCAAGTCAGCAAAGCCGACGGCAAACTGACGGAAGCGCAGCGGCGCAACGAAGCCGCATGCGAACTGCGCGAATCGTACGAGGAAACGCAATCCGCGCGCAATCGCGCCGACGAGCTGGAATCTCGCAAACCGGACATAGCAAAGCAACGTCGGCAAATCGCACAGGCCCGACAGGCCGCCCCAATCGTGGCAAAACAAGCTGAATGCGAAGCCGCGCAAGCGAAACTGGACGACTGCAACGCGCGTATTGCGGATATTGCAACCGCATTGGCAAACTTCGAATCGAAGAAAACACTGCAGCAGCGGCATCAGGAAGTCGTTGCCGCGGCCGCAGGCGAGGAAGCGGCGAACAAGGCGCTGGAAATCGCGCAAACGCATGCCGAAAACCTTCGGAAAGCTACGAAAGCTGCCGAACAGGTGAAACAGGCGTCTCAGAAAGTCGAAGCATGTGAAGCTGCGCAAACCAAAGCGCAGCAGGAGCGAGAGGCATTGCCAGACGCAAAAGCCACGGCGTCGCAGCTGGAGGAAATCGCCGGAAAACTGGGCGCGCGCGGACAATTGGAGGATGCTCTGACGCAGGCGAAAGCGGTACTCCAGCATGCGCAGACGGCGGAACAGCTGGCCGAGCAGATCGAGGCCGCCAAATCCGCATGCCAAGCGGCGCGGCAGGCGCGGTCAGAAGCCGAAACGGATGTTCAGCATGCCGAAGAAGCCTTGCGATTGGCGGGTGCGGCGAGATACGCCGAAGATTTGGACGAAGGGCAGGAATGTCCGGTATGCGGTTCGACCACGCACCCCCATTTGGCGGTGCGTCCAGCTGATGTGCTTAGTGAGAAAGCCGTAAAAACGTTGAGAAAACAGGCGTCCGCGTGCGCTGACCGTGAATCGGACGCCAAAGCTGCGTTGGAAAAACTGCGCGCACGGCTTGACGGCGAACGAGAACAATCGCACGGACTGGACAAGGCCGCTGCCGAACAAGGCGTCACGAACGCGCAGACCGCATTGGACGGACTGGAAACGTTGGAGCAGCAACAACGCGCGCTTAAAACGCGGCAGAAGCAAATCGACGCGGCCGAGAAAACGCTGACGGATGCGCACAACGCATTGGCGCAGGCGCGAACTGTGGCACAAGCGGCTTCCGACCAGGCGGAAACTGCTGTGAAAGCCGCGGAAGGCATCACCCAGGAAAGCGTGGACGCCGAACGTGCGGACGCTGAACACAAGCGGGCGGAGGCGAAAGCCAAAGCGCAAGAAGCCGAGACGCTATCCAAGCGCATCGCCGAACGTGATGCTTTGGAACAGCAGAACGTCTCCTTGCAAGCCATGCTTAAAACGCTGAACGAGCAACGCGAGACCATGAAGCAGGCTGTTGCGCAATTGCTGGAAAACAGCGATTTCGCGGATTGTGAATCGGCCTCGGCCGCCGCGCTGGACGAAGATGAGATCGAGCGATTGCAGTCGCGGATTGACGATTTCGGCAAAGCGTGCGCCGCAACCGACGCCAATATGAAGCAGGCGTGTGAACGGTTGACGGAACGATTGGAAACGTGCCGAAAGCTGTTCGCTAAAACGTTGCATGACATTGCGATTACGGACGTTGCTGGAAGTGCGGACACCATCGAAGTAGCCGCGCAACTATTGCAATCGCTTGATTTTGAGGCGCTCACCGAAACACAAAACAACGCATCGCAAAAGCGGGACGACGCCATCAGCGCACAACAGACTGCACTTGACCTGAACAAGGACCGTGCGAAAATCGCAACGCAACTTACCAAAGCCGCGCAAACCTGGCAGACAGGCATGACCGATTTCGCTCCGGTACGCACTATGGCGTTACTCGCCACCGCAAGTAAGGACTCTCCGTCGGGGCAGAAAGTGTCGCTCATCACCTTCGCTGTGACCGAACGTTTCCGCGACGTGCTCGACCGTGCCAACGAACTGCTCAAAGACATCCACGGCGGTGTCTACGAACTGCGCCTCGGCACGCACGAAGGGCGTGCGGGCGGCAAAACCGGTCTTCCAATCGAAGTGTTCGACCGCCGCACCGAACGTTCCACCGAACCAAGCACCCTTTCCGGAGGTGAAACCTTCTTCGTATCGCTGGCCTTGGCCCTCGCACTCGCTGATGTGATCCAAGCGGAAAATGGCGGAATTTCCATGGAAACACTGTTCATCGACGAAGGTTTCGGTTCATTGTCGGACGAATATTTGGACGATGTGATGGATGTGCTCGACGGCATCGCCCGCACACGCGACATCGGCATCATTTCGCATGTGGGGCAGCTGAAAGACCGTGTGCGTGCGCGGGTTTCCGTCTCGCGTGTGAGTGAAAACGGCGAAAGCCGCCTGACCGTCATGGCGTAGAGTACGGGCGTAGCGCACGGGCGTAGCGCACGGGCGCTACGCCCGTTTTGGCGCGGTTTTGGTGCCATCTATGATTCGTGGATGGCAGACGGCTTTCGGTAGGACGGCTTTCGGTAGGACGGCTTTCGGTAAGCCGTCCTACCGAAGAGCGGCAGATAGCTGCGGGCAGCCGTGGATTCGTCGATTATGGAATGGCGGGGGAGAAGCCCTCTGTTACGCTTCGAACGGATACGTGAGCTCCCAATCCGCACGCAGCGAATCCATAAGCTTCATAATGCGCATCGTATCGGCATGCGGCATTTCCGCGCATTCGGTGCGTCCGTCAAGCACGGCCTGCGCGGCCGCAGCCACTTCATACTCGTAGCCGGTCAGCTGAGCGGGAACGTCGTAATGCGCGGTGACTGTATGCGTGCCGTCGAACACGTCGATTGATTCGACATTATTGATGTTCTGACACGTGAGATACCCCTTCGTGCCCCACACCGCGCCCATACGATCCGAATGGCATAGAATCGAGCTTTGCGCGGTAGCCATCACCCCGTTCTCGTAGTAGAACGTCATCGAATCATGCGCGTCGACGCCCGTCTCAAACGGCTGCATCGATGATTCGATGCGCGCAATCGGCGCATTGTGCATGATCATATCGATGAAATTGATTGGATACACGCCGACGTCGAGCAGCGCGCCGCCCGCCAGCGCGGGATCGGTGATACGTGCCTTCGCCGTGGTGGGGTAGCACAGGTTCGCCTCGATCGCCTGCACCTCGCCGATCGCGCCGGACGCGATGATATCGTCGATCATCGCGCGAGACGGCATGTACCGTGTCCAAATCGCCTCCGTGCACAGCATGCCGGTTTGCGCCGAAACATCCAGCATTTCCTGCGATTGCGCCGCATTCGCGCCGAACGCCTTCTCCACCAGTACACCCTTGCCGGCACGCATACACAGCACCGCCTGCTCGGCATGGAAATTATGTGGGGTGGCGATATACACCAGATTCACATTCGGATCGGCCGCCAGTTCCTCGTACGATCCGTACGATACCGGAAAACCGTACTTCGCAGCGAACTCGGCGGCGCGCTCGCCGTCACGTGCCGCCACCGCATACGGGGCGACCAAATCGCGGTAACGTTCGTCCGCCGCCATTGCCACCAACGTTTTAGCCATGCTCTGCGCGATGCGGCCCGCGCCAAGAATTGCCACATTGATCTGTGCCATGGAATCTCCTTGCCTTCCAAACTGCCTATGTTGCTTTGCTGCGTTGCTACGAACAGCGTACGCCATGCGATGTCGGCACGCGCCGAAAACGATGGTGCGGAGCGGTGTGGAAGTGGCGCGGGAGCAGTGACGGAAAGGCTGCGGAGCGCAATCGTACGAATCGGCGTACGATCCGGCGTGCGCCGGCATACAAGTCTGTGGGAGCCGCGCGACCGCTCATTTGATCGACCCTTTTGCCATAATGGGAAGCCGTGACGGCAGGAAATAGCAAGCGGGCGCACAGCAAAACGAAGCCCAGGAAAACGGCGAGGCCCGAAAAATACGAACGCGGCACGCGCAGCTATACCATGTCCCACATCCGCGGCAAGGACACATCCATCGAACGCATGGTGCGCAGCTTCCTGTTCGCCAAAGGCCTGCGATTCCGCAAAAACGACAAGCGATACCCCGGCCATCCGGACGTGGTGCTGCCGAAATACCATACGCTGGTGTTCGTCAACGGTTGCTTCTGGCACATGCACGAAGGATGCCCGAAATCCGCGCGTATCCCGAAATCGAACGTGGAATTCTGGACCGCCAAACTGCTGCGCAACCGCGAACGCGACATGCGGCAGCACGCCGAACTCGAAGCGGACGGATGGAACGTCATCGTGGTCTGGGAATGCGAACTCGGCAAAAAGACGCGCGACGAACGATTGGAACGCCTCTACCACGAAATCGTGGACGAACGGAACGTCCGGCGTGACGGGATCCATGTCGGACGTTCGCAGATTGAAACCGATTCGAATCGGCTGGTGAGCGACGGCGGACGGCGTGACACGGAACGTGGTAGAAACGGAAGCATGGGAAACACTGAAAACAGCGCGCAGCCGCAGTTGTCGAAGCGCGCGCAGATCGCCAATCCGTTCCGTGCCATGGTCTTCGGAGCCCTGGCCGATGAGATGATCGCCAACGGCACCGACGTCGTCAAGCTGAGCCTGGGCGAGCCGGACTTCGGCGCCCCGCCGGCAGTACGTGACGCCATGCACGAACAGTACGACGGACGTCCGCTGCCGTACACCGCCGCGATGGGCCTGCCCGAACTGCGCCAGGCGATCTCCGACTTCTACCGCGACCGTCACCATGTGGACGTCGATCCGAAGCGCATCGCCATCACCGCGGGCGGCTCCACGGCGCTGCTGCTGTCCGCCGCGCTGACGGTCAACGACGGCGACGAAGTGCTCATCGCCGACCCGTCATACCCCTGCAACCGAGAGCTGGTGCGCGCGTTCGGTGGCAAGGTCGTGGACGTGCCGACATCCGCGGCGACCCGCTTCCATCTGACGCCGGAGCTGTGCAAGGAATACTGGTCGGACCGCACCAAGGCCGTCATGATCACCTCGCCGTCCAACCCGACCGGCACCACCATCGCCTTCGACACGCTCAAAGCGGTGTGTGACCTGGCCCGTGAGCGTGGCGCGTGGCGCATCGTCGACGAAACCTACCTCGACCTGGCCGACCGCGAACCGGACGGATCCGACGTGAAATCCGTGCTGGCCTGCGATCCGGACGCCATCGTCTGCTCCAGCTTCTCCAAGTTCTTCGGCATGACCGGCTGGAGGCTCGGCTGGATGGTCGTGCCCGAATACGCGCTCGAAGCCATGGACGACCTCGCCACCAACTTCTTCCTGTGCGCGCACACGCCGACCCAGCATGCGGCGCTCGCCTGCTTCACGCCGGAAACGCTGGCCGTGTGCGAGGAACGCCGTCAGGAACTGCTGGAGCGCCGCCGCATTGTGGTGGACGGTCTGGCCGAGATCGGTCTACCGCTGGAAGTCGAACCGAACGGCGCATTCTACGCGTATTTCAACATTTCCAGCACCGGTTTGGACGCGTGGACGTTCTGCGAACGCGCGTTGAAGGAGGCGCATGTGGCGCTGACCCCGGGACGCGATTTCGGCGAGGCGACCGCCGATACGCACGTGCGCCTGTCGTACGCGGCCTCCCGTGAGGCGTTGCGCGAAGGTTTGAAGAGGATCGGCGATTTCGTGGCCAAGCTGCGCGGCTGATCTGCGTCTTTCCGGAGCATTCCGCCGGAATGGTCACATTGTGGTCATTCCCGTCTGTCTCGGGAGGCGCGCGCTTATGGTGCCGTCTCAGTGGGAACGGGTGCACGACACCCCTTCCTTGCGAATTCTTGGATTCGTTTGATCGATGATGAGGGCAGTCCTACACAATGGGGCTGCCCTCACCGTCTTAAACGGGTGAAGAAGAGCATAATTACAAGAGGTATTGCATCATGACCGCACAGGCTGTGCAGAATGTGAAGCGTAGGTCCTCGTCGGTGGCGGAGGGATTGTCCGCCGCTCAGGAGAGGCAAGTCGAGGAGATTACCCGTCGTGTGGATTACGCGAAGGAGACGCGTATGTTCCACAAGATCGTCGCGCTGGTGGCGGCGGGTATGCTGATGGATTCCATTGATGTGTATATTGGATCGGCCGTGGCGTCCAGCTCCCTGTCCACGCATTGGTCGACGGTGGCGCAGAATTCAACGTTCATGTCAGCTGGTTTTCTGGGATTGCTGATTGGCTCGCTGCTGGCCGGTTTCATCGGCGATTTGAAGGGGCGTCGCGTCGCCTACCAGATCAATCTGCTGCTGTTCGGCGGATTCACGTTCCTTGGCGCGTTCGCGCCGAATATGTCCGTGCTGTCCCTGTGCCGCCTCGGCGCGGGTCTCGGCCTGGGTGCTGAGATCGTGACGGGTTTCGCCATGGTCAACGAATTCGCGCCGGTCGAACGCCGCGGACGTTGGTGCGCGATTGTGTCCTTGGTGGCGAACTGCGGCGTGCCGGTCGCCATGCTGTTGTGCGCGTGGATCATTCCGCGCTGGTCGTGGCGTCCGCTGTTCGTCGGCGTCGGCATCATCGCTGCCGTGATCTGGTGGCTGCGTCGTGACGTGCCGGAATCGCCGCGTTGGCTTGCCGTGCACGGACGTTACGAGGAGGCCGACGCGATCGTCCGCCAACTTGAGGCCAACGGCTCCGAATACGACGAGGTCGCTGCGCGTTCCGACGAGTCCGCTGTGGATGTGACCTCCATGAGCGCGCGCGAACGTCGCAACCATTCGCTGGGAATCTGCCTGTTGGTGGCTGTGGTGGCCGTCGCCGCCACGAACGTGTGCTCGTATGCGTTCACTTCCTGGGTGCCGACGATTCTCGTCAAGCGTGGCATCAATCTGTCCAGCTCGCTATGGACGAGCACACTGATGATGTGCGGCGCCCCTGTCGGATGCCTCATCGGTTCCATCCTGCTCGACCACATCGGACGTAAGAAGGTCATCGTGCCGGCATTCGGATTGACCGCGGTGTTCGGCCTCGCCTATGCCGCGCAGACGACCACGGTCGGCGCGATCATCTGCGGCTTCCTGCTGACGATGTGCCTGTATGTGCTGATGGCCTCCGTGGTGGCCGTGTATGCTCCGGAACTGTTCGCCACCAAGGTGCGTTTCCGCTGCGTCGGCTTCGCCAATGCCGTGGCGAAGCTGCTGAACGTGCTGATGCCGATGATCGTCGGCTGGATGCTTGTTGCGATTGGCACGAATTCCGTGTTCGTCGCGATTTCGATCGTCGCGGTGATTGCCATGCTGGTCACCGGCATCTTCGGTGTGGAAACGTCCCGTCGTTCAATCGGCTGAGATTCTCTGCTGAGCTTTTCCACGCCGCTGCAATCGTTTCCTGCGTTGCGGCCATTGGGTGCCCATCCTCCTTTTGAGGGTGGGCGCCTTCATATTTTGCGGGATGTATCGGCGGATTCGCGGATACGCGGATCCGGACGTGCAATCCGTTTCACTGCACCTGCAATTCCTCCAGCTGTTTCCTCATCCTGTGCAGCTTCGCGTAGATCTCGTTGCGCTGTTCGGCGTCCTTGGCGCGCTGGTGGTCGCGCGTGAGCTTGTCGATCTGCGTGGTGAGCCGTGCGATCTGCATGCGCCGCGCGAGACGCGCGTCCAAATCGACGGGGGAGGGGTCGTCCAGAATCACCTGCGAACAGAACGATTCCCACAATGCATCCACGGAATCGACCGCCGGATCCGCGGCCTCTAGCGTGGCCTCGCCGGCGGGCTTCCAGTCGGAAACGAATATCTTGGACGTGGTCGTATGCCCCGCGCGGGCCGGCAGGGACCGGCGCACGGCGAACGCGCATTCCTGACGCGTCGTGCCTTCGAAATCGGCATCGCGCACGCAGGCGAACAGCATGCCCGACTTGCGCTGCATGGCGATCAATTCGACGATGTCCGTCGGAACGGCGGCGTTCGTACCGCGCAATCGCAGTCCGATCACCAGTATTTCGGGAATCCGCGTGCCGGCGGCGAGTCCCGTGTTGCGCGCTTGCAGCAGCGACAGCATGGTGATCGTTTCGATATCATTTGCCAGACGCTGTTTCGTCTTGGCGGAAACCGGAATCTTCGCCACGAAAAGTCCTTTTGGCAGCGTCGCTTTTTCGGCGGGAATCGCAGTGGAATTCGGTAGACCCAATGTGGTTGCGGAAACGGAACCGCAGGAGGCGATCGTCATTGCTGGCCTTCTTTCGTTGCTGATGGAAGCGTTGCCTCGACTGTAGCGCACCGGCATGGTGGTTCGCATCATTACCGGCGATTGCTGGCCGATCGTTGACCGGCACGTCGTGCGACACGCCGTAATTTGGCGATTGGAGACCATGCGCGTATTGTTTTCTCTTGCGGTGATCATAGCCTAGGTGAGACGCCCGGTCCCATTCCGAACCCGGAAGCTAAGGCCTAGCACGGCGATGGTACTGCACTCGAGAGGGTGTGGGAGAGTAGCAAGTCGCCGCGTTTACTCTTTTCAAATCCCGAGTCGAGCCAAGCTCCTCGGGATTTTTCGTATGCCATATGCGAACCGGCTGATGGAACCTTTTAAAGCCCTGTCCTTCCGAAAACCGAATCGGGAATTGACCGCAGGTTGTGGAAGCCATGGCGAGGTCACCGGCATGATATATAAAACGTATATACGATTTATGTAATCAACCCATCGTCGGAACGAAGGAAAGCCCATGATCATTTCGGTCATCAACCTGAAAGGCGGCAGCGGCAAAACCACCACCGCCATGGCTCTGGCCACCGCCGCCGCACGGCACGGCCGCAACGTATCCGTGCTGGACACCGACCCCCAGGGCGACGCCACCACATGGGCCGGCGACGCCGAGGACGCCGGCGAGTCCATGCCGTTCACCGTGGACTCCGCCAATATCGGCAAGCTGAAAAGACTGCGCAAAACCATGCCCGACAACGAGCTCGTCATCATCGACTGCCCGCCGGCGGGCAATGTCGTGGACGTGGCCTGCGACGTGGCCGATTTCGTCATCGTCCCCGCCACGCAGGGGCCGTTCGAACTGAGCCATGCGCTCGAAACCGCCGAAAGCCTCGACGCTGCCGGCAAGCCGTACGCGCTGCTGCTGCTCAAGGTGGAGAACAACAAACTGGCGGGCAACGCGGTCAACCTCATCAGGGAGAGAGGAGCCAGCGTCTTCGACGCCTCCGTGCCCAAACGCGTGGGCATGCAGAAGGTCATCGGCCATGCGTTCCCCAGCAATCTCAACGGATACGAGGACGTGTACCTCGAACTTGAGGAGGCGATCGCCTGATGGCCATCAGAAAACCGAATGGCGGAGCGAAGGCCGCGGCCGCCGCGTCGCTAACCAGCGTGCAGGACACCCGCAGGCGTGGCAATGGCAATGGCAACGGCGAACGCGTGCTCATGAGTTTTAAAATCCCGTCCGACCTGAAGATGATGCTGCAGGAGAACGCGCGGGAACGCGGTACCACCGCCAGCCGCATCATCATCGACGGCATCCGTCACGAGCTCGGTCTCGACGACTGAGCGCCTCCGCGCCATAAACATCGCGGACGCGAAATTCGGAAGGTTGGGAAAAGCATGTCTCAGGCAAAGGTGCGCAAATCACAGGGCGCCGCGGCGGGCAAAGGCGGCGGAACGGCCAGAGTGTCCGCATCGAAAACCGGTGCCGCGAGAAAAACGGCCAAAACATCCGCGGCGAAGCCCGTCAAGCCGTTGCGCACGCTGAAACAAGGAAAGAAGCACCGCGTGCGCAACTTCATCTGCGCAGTGATCGCCTTCGTCTTCTCCTTTGCGGCGCTGCTGGGAACCGCCACGCACATCCTGCCGGAGGAGTTGCAGGCGCTGCCGTACATGCCGGTGGTCGTTTCCCTGGTGCCGTGGTTTACCCTGCTTGCCGTGATCGCATTGGTCTGTGCCGTCGTCTCCAAACGCGTGGTGTCCACGGTGGTGGCCGTTCTGGCGATCGCGTTGCAGGTGTTCTGGCAGTATCCGTTCTTCTGTGGATCCGCGCAACTGCCACGTGCGGCGGTCGCGGCGGTGTCCGGCGAGAACGTTAGCACGGACGACGGTTACGCCCGGCTGATGACGTGCAACGTGTACAAGGGACGTGCGGACGCGCGTGAGATCGTGGATCTGGTGCGCAGCGAGCATGTTGAGGTGCTGGCGCTGCAGGAGACGACCGACGATTTCGTGAACGCCTTGAACGGCGCCGGCATCGCCGCCTATCTGCCGTATTCGCAGGTGGCCAGCTCGGACGGCGTGTATGGCAACGGAATATGGTCGGCGAGCCCGCTGTCCGATCCGTCCGACGATGACGTCGATTCGAGCGCGTCCTTCATGCCCGGCGCGACCGTCGCGTTCAACGGAGGGAGCACGCAGGTGCGTTTCGTGTCCGTGCACACCACGTCGCCGACGGACGGCTACTGGCAGCAGTGGAAACGGTCGCTTGACGAACTGGCGAAGCTTCGTTTCGATACCGGACGCCGGTATATTTTCATGGGCGATTTCAACGCGACCTACGATCACACGCCGTTCCGCAATTTCCTGGGAACGCGTTTCTCCGACGCAGCACGACAGGCCGCGGACGGATTGAAATTCAGTTGGCCGGCGAATATCGACTACGTGCCGACGCTCGCCGGAATCGACCATATCGTGCTGGATTCCGACATGCGGGCCGGGCAGGTGCGCACGGTCAAGGTGGATGGCAGCGACCACAAGGCGCTGCTGGCGATCGTGCGCATCGACTAGCCCGCGTCCGGATTGCGTCTGATCCTTGTCTGGTTCTTGTTCCGAGCCGGCCGCGGACTAATCCTCCACCGGGCCGTATACCCGGTCCAGCGCCTGCCGGAGATCCGCGATCAGATCGGCGGGCTCCTCCAGACCGATGGACAGGCGGATCGCACCGTCATGGATACCCGCTGCGGCGAGCTCGTCAAGCGTCAGCTCCGGATGGGTGACGACGAACGGGTCGACCGCCAGGGACTTCGAATCGCCGAGATTGGCCTGCAGGCTGAACAGTTTCAAAGCGTCGAGCGTGGCGCGCTTGTGCTCCACCGTGTCCAGATCGAACGTGATTATCGTGCTGCCGCTCCTCTTGAGGTATTTCCGCGCCCAATCCTGATAGCCATAGCCGTTCGCGTCCGGATGGTACACCCTTCCCACGCGGGGGTCGTCGTCGAGATAGCGCGCCACGGCTTGCGCGGTCTCAAGCTCCTTGTCGAGGCGCGCGGTCAGCGTCTCCAGGCCGATCAGCGTCAGATAGCTGTTGAACGGGCTGGGCGACGAGCCAAGCAGCGTGACGAGGAATGCCCTCAGCCTCGTCGTGAACGGCGTGTTCGGAGCGATCTCCAGCACGCTGCGCTCCCTTCCGTCGCGCGTCTTGAAGAACCACGCCTTGCGCGAGAACTGCGGATAGCGTTCGTTGTTCGCATAGTCGAACGTGCCGTTCTCCAACACGATGCCGCCGATCGTATTGCCATGGCCGTTGATGGCCTTCGTGGTCGAATACGCCACGATGTCGGCCCCGAAATCGAAGGGATTGAGCAGATAGGGCGTGGCGACCGTGTTGTCCACTATGAGGACGATACCATGCCGGTGCGCGACTTTGGCGAGCGATTCGAGATCCGCGACGGCGTTCAGGGGATTCGAGACGCTTTCCACGAGCAGGGCCTTGGTGTCGGGGCGAATTGCCTCCTCCCAGGACCGCGGGTCGTCCGGATTCCGGGCTATGTCGATATCGATGCCGTAATCCGGCAGGATGTTGGAGAACGCCGCGACCGTGCCTCCGTAGAGACGATACGAGGTCAGTATCCGTCCGCCGCCCGCCGCGATGTTGAGGATCGTGTCGCTGAGCGCCGCGAGACCGGAGGATGTCGCCACCGCGCCCTCCACGCCATGAAGGGCCGCCAGGCGCTTTTCGAGTATGCCGGTCGTCGGATTGGAGATGCGCGTGTAGATGTCGTCGACGAGTTCGAACGAAGCGATCTGCGTGGCATGCTCCTCATCGCGCAACGCGTACGCGGCCGTCGCATAGATGGGAACGCTGCTGGAATTGTGGTGCTCCGCCGGGTTGTAGCCCGAGTGCAGGGCGAGTGATGAGAATGACGCGCCCGCGTCCGATGCCGTCCGTCCGGATGCCTGCGTGGAAGTCTGCTGATTGTCGCTCATGATGGAAAGTCCTTTCAATGGGCCGCGGTTCGACGATAAGGTATGGCTCCGCGGCGATGATGGGAATCGAAATTGAATCGAGATTGAATCGAAAAGGACTGGAACGGTTGTTGGATGAGCCGGTGTGATGGATGATAGCACGTCTAAAGGTATTGCCCGCCGTTTTCGCCAATATTAAAAATTATATTGTCTTATCAATTCCTTATGAAAAGCAGGAAAGATGATTCCTTATAAAAAGAAATTATGATAAATCGCTTGTGTTGCGTCTTTCGGTCTGTTATCGTCGATTTCGGGCTGGAAAAGTTGGATGCCCGTTCACATAATCGATATTCCAGAAAGGAGTCCGGTAGCATGTCTCGTACGATGATGATTTCCAACGAAGGAAGCAAGCGAATGTGTTGTATGACGGATTCCTGTATGGGCATGATGTCTATGGAGCCCATGATCCGCTAGGGTTTCACTTGGTGTGACCTTTTCCGGCACCGCTGATTCGTGGTGTCTGCCTCCGGCTTCCCGAAATGCGTGCGGGGCTCGATACGTCGGACGCGGTGCCGTTTTCGCTGATTGCGTGGGAGGTTCTCCTCCTGTTCGCAATGCATGATTCATCTTTTAATTCGTATGTTATATGCGTTTTTAATAAGCTTTGCTATGCGTTTTTAATGGCTTTGCTGCGCATTTTTAATTCGGTAAGGAATATTGCAATGACTACTGATGGTGCCAACGACGGATTCGAATACCATCGTTTCGAACGCCACTATACGGAACGTCCGAACGTCACGGAATCGCGTTTGCGTCTGCTGTGGGCCGCTCTGACCACGAAGGTTCCCGGACGCACGCTTTCGATCGGCGCCGGAACCGGAGACGTCGAGGAGGCTCTGCGCGAGCGGTACGGGTTCGCCGTTGACGAGATCGTGGAGCCGTCGGACGCGTTGTTCCCGGCCATCCTGGAAAAGGGCTTCCACGCGTGGAAGGGCATCGCCGAGGAATATCCCTACGAGCCGGAATCGTTCGACACTATTTATTACAACGGTTCCAGCCACGGTTTCATCGACGATGAAAACCTGGAACCTACGTTTCGTAAAAACTACGACGCCCTGCGTCCCGGCGGCCGGCTCATCCTTTCGGACGTGCCCAAGGAAAGCACGCTCGGCATTCTGCTGCTGACGGTGCTCAATCATCCGGAACTCGACCGAAGCCCATATGCCGACCTGCTTTCGGGCACCGCGTTCTTCGACATCGCGCAGGGAGGCGTGCCCACATACAAGCCGAACTGGCATGTGACGACGTTCTATATCGACCTGCTCGAACGCATCGGATTCACCGACCTGCGGTTCAGGCAGACGGTGCTGGCGAACTCCACATTCCAGAACGATGCCGTCGAGGATCCCATTCCCGGATATACGCAAGGCAATTACGTGGCCATCATCGCCACCAAGCCCGTTGCGGAACGCTGACGTGCGTCCGATTCCATCATTCTCGATCCACAATCCAAATCTCAGCACATCATTCATATCCGTATGATCCGGGTCTTCGCCGTGGACGGCCGGCCCGAAAAAGAAGGGTTTCCATCATGTCTCGTTATCTCATTTCCGAATCCGTCACCGAAGGCCACCCCGACAAGGTCGCGGACAAGATCTCCGACGCCATCGTCGACGCATACCTCGCCAAGGAGCCGGACGCCCGCGTCGCCGTCGAAACGGTGGTGAAGGAGGGGCTCATCTCGCTGCAGGGCGAGATTTCGGCGCCGTTCACGCTGAACCATGGGGAGATAGCGCGCAAGGCCGCCGAGGAGATCGGCTACACGGATGCCGACAGCGGCCTCGATCCCCGTGGCGCGGGCATCATCAACAATGTGTGGCCACGCGATTTCTCGTCCGATCTGGGCGACTTCGGTCAGGAGGACGCGTCGAGCGAGGAGGAGAAGGAACACATCTACGACACGTTCGTGGGCGATCAGGGTCTCGTCGTCGGCTATGCGACCGATGAGACCGCGGAATATCTGCCGCTGCCGTACGTCGCGGCCACCAAACTGGCGCAGCGGCTCGCATATGTGCGCAAGAACGGCATCATCCCGCAGCTTCGCCCGGACGGCAAAACCGAAGTCGTCGTCGAGTACAACGAGGATCTGAGCCGCGCGCTGCGGTTCGCCGCGGTGCTGATCTCCACCCAGCATTCCCCGGACATCGCGCTGGAGGATGTGCGCAGCCAGGTGCGCGAGCAGGTGCTCGAACCGGTGCTTGACGAATTCGGTCTCGACTATTCCAAGGCAAGGATTGTCATCAACCGCACGCCGTTCATCCAAGGCGGACCACATTCCGACGCGGGCCTGACGGGACGCAAGGTGGTGGTCGACACGTACGGCGGCATCGGCTCCCACGGTGGCGGCGCGTTCTCCGGCAAGGATCCGCACAAGGCCGACCGTTCCGAAGCGTATGCGGCTCGTTGGGCGGCGAAGAACATCGTGGCCGCGGGACTCGCGCACCGCGCGCAGGTGACGCTTGGCTTCATCCTCGGGCAGGGCGCTCCCGTATCGATCGACGTGGAGACGTATGGCACGGAACAGGTGCCGCGAGAGATCATCCAGAAAGCGGTGGAGCAGGTGTTCGACTTCCGTCTGCTCTCCATCATCGACCAGCTCGATCTGGAACGTCCGATCTATTACAAGACCGCGGCCTACGGGCATTTCGGCCACGACGACCCCGACTACACGTGGGAGAAAACCGACAAGGTCGACGCATTAAAGGATGCGGTGCAGAAGATCCGTCTGTGACCGGTCGCGATGCACGATGATATGGTGGTGGGGATGATTCCGCGGTTGGGGCGGCGTCATCCCCACCGTCTTTGTCATATAGGGTGTGAGCCGGAAACGACGATGGTGAGCTTGGTGCGGATATGAAAAAGTGCCCCAGATAGGAATCGAACCTACGACACCTTCTTTAGGAGAGAAGTGCTCTATCCACTGAGCTACTGAGGCAACGAGTCACCATTGTACACACAATGCGGACTCGACATGGCGGATGTCCGGAATCGGCGCATCGCGCTTTCAGGCGAGATTGTCCTGCGTTCCCGCCGTGTTGGCCGCGGTGGCTTGCTCGGCCTGCGCCGCGTCGAGCTTCGCACGCACCTCGCCGAGCAGGCTTTGTGCGCGCTTGGCCAGCGCCTCGCCGATCTCCCACTGGCGCATGGACTGGTCAAGGTTCAGACCGCCCGCCTCCAGCGACTGCACGGCCTGGATGAGTTTGTCCCTCGCCTCCTCATAGGGCATCTGCGCGATCGCCTCGCGCTCCTTGTCGGTCAGGCTGGATGCCGGGGTCGCTTCGTTCGTTTCATTGGCCATGGTTTTCTCCTTGTGCTGCTTGCTTGCTATTTCACGGTTTTCACTTCGGACACGACGATGCCGTGCTTCAGCGTCATGGTCAGCTGGTCGCCCGCTTTCACGCAGGACGCGTCGTCGATCACATGTCCGTCGGCGCTCTGCACCACCGCGTATCCGCGGTCGAGCGTGGACTGCGGGCTCAACGCGGTCAACGAGGCGTGTGCCTTTTCGATGGTGAGGCTTGCGTCGTCCACGATGCGTGTCAGTCCGATGCGCATGCGTGCGCGCGCGTCGTCAAGGAAGCGTTGATGCGGCTCCAGCATGGTGAGCGGATGGGTAAGGCTTGGACGGTTCGCATAGCCTTCGATCAGCCTGGCCTCGTTGGAGACGGTGGCGTCGATACGCATGCGCATGCGATCCAGATTCACCTGGATCAGCTGCATCTGCTCGCGCACGTCCGGCACGACCTTCTTCGCCGCGTCGGTCGGCGTGGAGGCGCGCACGTCGGCCGCCAGGTCGAGCAGGGTCCAATCGTCCTCATGTCCAATGGCGGAGATCAGGGGAGTGTTCGCCGCTGCTGCAGCGCGCACCACGTTCTCGTCGGAGAAGCCGATCAGATCTTCGAATGCGCCGCCGCCACGCGCCACGATGATCACATCCACGTCCGGATCGGCGTCCAGCTGCCGGATAGCCGCCACCACATCCGACGGGCATTGATCGCCCTGCACGTGCACATGCACCACTTTGAAATCGACGACGGGCCAGCGAAGCTGGACGTTGGTGATGACATCGCCCTCCGCACGCGCCTGCGGCGCGCAGATCAGGCCGATGCAATGTGGGAATTCCGGCAACGGCTTCTTGCGGTCGGCGTCGAACAGTCCCTCGCCCTTGAGCTTCTTGCGCAGCTCATCGATCATGGCCTTCAGGCTGCCGCCGGCGCCCGCGGCGATGATGGCGTCGCCGCGCAGCGACAATGATGTGCGCTTCATCCACACGTTCGGCTTGCCGTGGATGATGACGCGGTCGCCTTGCACGAACGGCGCCGCGGCCGCGGCGAACTGGCCGAAGCCGTTGACCTCCATCGCGATGTCCTGATGGTCGTCGCGAAGCGTGATGTAGGCGCTTCCCTGGCGGCGGGTGTTGATCTGCGTGATCTGGCCGGCCACCCATACGGAGGGCCACCGTTCGACCGCGGTGTGGAATTTCTCGCTCAGCAGGCTCACCGGCCATGGATTGTCCGCCGTGGTTTCGCCGGCGAGGCGTGGCAGGGGCTTCGATGCCGTCTGCGGCGGGTGCATCGTCGGGGCGTAATTCGGATTCCAAGTCATAGGTCAAGATTCCATCATCTTGCGGACAAATGGAACATATGTTCGAGTGTTGTGGATGCGCCTTGAGGAAAAATAGCGTTTCGGACGGATGCTGTCAAAACGACACTCCGTGTCTCGGTCGTTAGCTTTGTCACAGAATCCCAAGAATGGCGGAATTGCGCCGAAAATGGAATATATAGTTTCTCTGACGGCGTGGCGATACTATATTTAGTGCCGACCTTGGCGTACAGTGTCCATCTGTACAAAGGAACTGGCATGCGGAAGAGGCATGAAACCCGGTCGGATGGGACCGACCCGGAAAGGAAAAATACATGGAAACCCAGACTCTGGATGGCGTCGCAACCGCAACGGCGACTGCGCCGGCAACAGTCAAGGTGCTTGTCGAAAAACGCGATGGACGTGTGGTGGATTTCGATCCGATCAACATCATCAGCGCGGTGAAGTCCGCCTTCGCTGACCTCGACAAGAAGATCGGTCCTCAGGAGGAGCGGCTGGTCCGCGACCTCGCCAATCAGGTCGAAGCCGAAATCAAGGATCGCTACAACGGTCCGGCGAAGATCGAGGACATCCAGAATCTGGTCGAGCATGGTCTGATCGAGGATCATCTGTACGACGTGGCCCGCACCTACACCAACTACCGTCTGAACAAGGACATCGAACGGGCCAAGGCCACGGACATCAACGAGGCGGTGCGCCGCCTGGTGGATAGGGACGAAGCTCTGGTGCGCGAGAACGCCAACAAGGATTCCAACGTCTACTCCACCCAGCGCGACCTGCTGGCGGGCGCGGTCTCCAAGGCCTCCGCCTTCTCCATGCTGCCGGACGCGGTGTCCAACGCCCACATGAAGGGCGACATCCATTTCCATGACGCCGATTACTCGCCGTTCACCGCGCAGTCCAACTGCTCGCTGCCGAACTACTGGGACATGCTCGCCAACGGATTCACCTTGGGCAACGCCCCGATGGGCTCGCCGAACAGCATCTCCATCGCGGCCACGCAGATCACGCAGATCATGAAGGATGTGGCTTCCAGCCAGTACGGTGGCCAGACCGCGAACCGCGCCGACGAGAACTTCGTGCCGTACGCCAAGAAGGACTACGACAAGTTCCTCGAGCAGGCCCATGAGATCATGCCGGACGATCTGCCGATCGAAATCGCGGAACGTCAGGTGCGCATGGCCAAGGAGGTCGAGCCGAAGCGTCTGCACTTCGAAAAGGACCGTCCGGCGCTGCCTATGGACGAGCCGTTCAGCAAGGGCGCGGACCGTCTGCAGCAGCTGCGCGAGATCTGGGCGAAGATTCAGACCCGCAAGGCCATCTACGATGCCATGCAGACCATGGAATACCAGATCAACTCCAATCGTGTGTCCAACGGCCAGACGCCATTCGTCACCGTCGGCTTCGGCCTCGGCACCGACTGGTTCGCCCGCGAGATCCAGCGCGCCATCTTCCTCAACCGCATCCGCGGCCTCGGCTCCGAGCACCACACCGCCATCTTCCCGAAACTCGTGTTCACCATCAAGCATGGCGTGAACGCGGATCCGGGCGACCCGAACTACGACATGAAGCAGCTGGCCCTCGAATGCGCCACCAAGCGCATGTATCCGGACGTCATCTTTTATGAGAACATCGTGAAGATCACCGGCTCCTTCAAGGCCCCGATGGGATGCCGTTCCTTCCTGCAGGGCTGGACCGATCCAAAGACGGGCAAGGACGTCGAGGACGGCCGCATGAACCTTGGCGTGGTCACCGTGAACATTCCGCGCATCGCGCTGGAATCCCATGGAGACAAGGACCGCTTCTGGAAGATCTTCGACGAGCGCATGGCCGTCGCACACCAGGCGCTGCAGTTCCGCATCATGCGCTGCAAGCAGGCCACTCCGGTCAACGCGCCGACCCTGTTCCGCTTCGGAGCCTTCGGCCGCCTCGGTGCCAACGACAGCGTCGACCAGCTGTTCCGCAACGAACGCGCCACCGTGTCCCTCGGCTACATCGGCCTGTATGAGGCGACCAGCGTGTTCTATGGCAAGGACTGGATGCGCGACCACAGCTGGGATCCGGAAGGCAAGGAGTTCGCCCTGTCCATCGTCAAGCGCATGAACCAGCTGTGCAAGGATTGGAGCGCGGCGGAAGGCTACCACTATTCCGTGTACTCGACCCCGGCCGAATCGCTCACCGACCGCTTCAACCGCATGGACCATGAGAAGTTCGGCAAGGTGGAGGGCGTCACCGACCACGACTTCTATACCAACTCCTTCCACTATCCGGTATGGCTGCAGCCCACGCCGATGGAGAAGCTCGACTACGAGAAGGACTTCCCGTACTACGCCTCCGGTGGCTTCATCAACTACTGCGAATTCCCGTGCCTGCAGGCCAACCCGAAGGCGCTCGAGGCGGTGTGGGACTACGCCTACAACATCGGCATCGGCTATCTCGGCACGAACACGCCGATCGACCGCTGCTACGAATGCGGGTTCGAAGGTGATTTCGAGCCGACCGAGGAGGGCTTCAAGTGCCCGGAATGCGGCAATTCCGATCCGGACCGCTGCAACGTGACCAAGCGCACCTGCGGTTATCTGGGCAATCCGGTGCAGCGTCCGATGGTTCATGGCCGTCATGAGGAGATCGCGCACAGGGTCAAGCACATGAGCGGCGAGACCGGCCATGTCACCCTTGACGACGGCTCCGAACGCGAGTGGTTCGAGGAGACCAAGTAAGCCGGTCGTCATGTGATGACGGAAAAGATAACGGAATAACGATGAAGAGGGCGGAGCTGATCCGCCCTCTTCGTGTGTCCGTAGCGGTTTTCCGCGATCTCGATGCGATCGTAGGGAATTCCATCGCAGGTCGTCGCGGTCAAATCGCACATACAACAAAGAGCAACAGGAGCAACGCATGGTAAGCAGCGCCGATTCTTCCGTGGTCCGCCGGGATTTCGCGTCGGGCGAAACCGGACGCGGGCCGTTCATTCCGACGAACCGTTCCAGCAATCCCAAGGCTGGTCAGTGGACGAACGCCATGAGCCGCAACATGATCGCCGATTACAAACGGTTCCTTATGACCGACGGCGAAGGCATCCGATGCTCGTTGTACGTGTCCGGATGTCCGTTCCATTGCGAGGACTGCTACAACACCTCGATATGGGATTTCCGCGCGGGTCATGAATACAACGACCGGCTTGAGGCGCAGATCATGAGCGATCTGAGCCTGCCGTACGTGCAGGGCATCACGTTCCTCGGCGGCGAGCCGCTGCTCAACACCGGCGTGCTGCTGCCGCGCGCGCATAGGATCCGCGAGCGTTTCGGCCATGCCAAGGACATCTGGTGCTGGACCGGATACACGTGGGAGGAGCTCATGCGCGACGGTGAGACCCCTGACAAACGCGAGCTGCTCGAACAGATCGACATCCTTGTGGATGGCCGGTATATCAAGGACCTGCACGATTCGCTGCTTCAGTTCCGAGGCAGCAGCAACCAGCGCATCATCGACGTGCCCAAGTCGCTGGAACGCGGCGAGGTCGTGATTTGGGAGAAGCTGCACGATCAGACCAGATTCATTCCCGAGATCTACGGCAAGGACCGCTCGGCGGGGGAGGGCGCGGCTTCCTGAGCTTCGTCGGCGGGCGGCCGGTCTTCGGATGTGGATATGGTCGATTCGGGACGAAAATTATGCATGCTGACTAAATTCGTTGTCTAATTATGCGCCGTGTCGTGCGAATCATTCATCGCCGGGCGCGATTAGGCGTGGGCACAGACTACGATTACATGCTTGGATAACCGGGGAGAGGGCGTTTCTACCGCTTCCATACTGGTATGAACGCGATCCGGCGGACGAGAACGATAGAGGTACATTACATGGTCGAAGCAGCAGACACTGCGGTCAAAACCTGTGACGCGAAACCGTTGCGTGTGGGTCTTGATATCGGTTCCACCACAGTGAAGGCCGTGGTGCTTGATCAGACCGACTCCCTTGATTCCGTGCTCTTCTCCGATTACCGGCGCCACCACGCCAATGTACGCGCCACGGTGGCGGGCCTGCTGGAAGACATCCACAAGGAGCTGGAATCCCTTGGTCGTGGCGACGAACCGATCCGCCTGGCCATCACCGGTTCCGGCGGCCTCGCTCTGGCCGACAACCTCCACGTGCCGTTCGTGCAGGAGGTCATCGCGGAAACCCGCGCCATCGACGAGGAATATCCGCAGGCCGACGTGATCATCGAGCTCGGCGGCGAAGACGCCAAGATCACCTACCTGAAGCCCACCCCTGAACAGCGCATGAACGGCTCCTGCGCAGGTGGTACGGGCGCGTTCATCGACCAGATGGCCACTCTGCTCGACACCGATGCGGCAGGCCTCAACGAGATGGCCAAGCATTACGAGACGTTGTATCCGATCGCCTCCCGCTGCGGCGTGTTCGCCAAAACCGATCTTCAGCCGCTCATCAACGACGGCGCGGCCA
>OGOZ01000360.1_pt1 | contig 32326 bp, 35 predicted proteins | sample 1552801 | NCBI WGS metagenome assembly OGOZ01 (sample SAMEA2580196, study PRJEB22360) | human gut metagenome | biome: human gut; feature: human-associated habitat; material: faeces | place: Denmark | collected 2008/2010 | reverse complement strand
TGTTGTGGTGACTTAATTTTACATCAAAAAGGAATAGGATTCCTTATATTTTGGGTATTTTTTGAAAGTTGTTTATAGCAGAGCCTGTGAAAGCAGAGGAGTGTGGATAAAAGTACGGAAACTCAAGTATAATTTTTGTTGACTTTTGTCTGAAAATATGGTATTCTAAAAACAAATTTAGGAAAGCGAGGTTATATGTCTATGGAAAAGAGATTTGAAGCTCCGATTGTTGAAATTGTAAAGTTTGATATGAGCGAGGATATCATGACAAATAATAGCCATGCTGATACAGAGACTAACGATTAATTATGAAAGCCGAAAAGGCTGTAGGTGAGAGCCTGCAGCTTTTTTTGTGGGTAAATAAATGAAAATAATATTATCTGGCGATTCTTTAGTGAATAAAATAATACATAAGGAATACATTCCTGAAAAAGAATATCGATGGTTTAGATTTTGTGTGATTGATGAGCAAAACGATTATCTATTAGTATTAAATTCATTGAACAGGATGCTTATTGAACTCGATAGAGAGGAATTAGAGAGTAAAATAACTATTGGTTTTTTGGTTAATCATGGTTTCTATGTCGAGACATTACAAAATGATTTAGAATTGTGTAAAGAGATCATTAATCTTGTTAAAACACTTAGAGAACCATATACTACCATTAAATTTTTTACCATATTTACTTCATTAAACTGTAATGCAAGATGTTTTTATTGTTTTGAAAGAGGTCAAAACATTAATAAAGAGGATATGAATGAGGCAGTAGCAAATAAAGTAGCAGAATTCATTCATAGAATCAATAACGACGAAAAAATATACATAAGATGGTTTGGCGGAGAACCATTACTCAATATTAGCTGTATTGATACAATTAGCCATAAGTTGAAAGAATTAGGGATAGAATTTGAATCTTCGTTGGTTACAAATGGTGTTTTGATTAATCAGAAATTAATTGATAAATCTATTGATGAATGGAGGATAAGACATATTCAGATAACAATTGATGGGACAAAGGATAAGTATTTGGAAATTAAGAATTACCCCAACAAAGCAGTTGATTATTTTGAAATTGTGATTAATAACATTGAGAATTTATTGAAATATGGAATTGAGGTTATTGTTAGGTTAAATATTTCAGAGAGTAATTGTGAGAACATGGTAGACCTTTTAGAATTTTTGCTCGATAAATTTTCGGGATATAGTAATTTGACGATAGATCCTCATTCATTATTTGAAAAGCAGGGGAATATTGACTTGATTAGAACAGCTGATGACGAGAAAAAAGTTCGAGAAACGCAATTGCTTATTTTGAAGAGAATAGATGAAATGGGACTTTATAACAATGAACTTCGTCGTTATCTAAAGACATCTGTATGCACTGCTGATAGCGGACACACCATAACAATACTGCCTTCAGGAAGACTTGGAGTATGTGAACATAGTTTGACAGATCATTTTGTGGGATGGGTTGATGAGGATATGTTAGACTTATCTGAAGTAAATTATTTTAAGAATGCTTATCCTGAAATGGAAGAGTGTTCAGTGTGTAGCTGTTATCTTGAGTGTAATCGTCAATCAGTATGTGACGGTGTTGTTAAAGGTTGTTCATTAGGAAAAAAGCAGGTTTTGTTACGAGAAACATTAATGAAAATGCGGCATGAAAGGAGACAGAAATGAGATTAGGTTGTAGTGGTTTTGAAATTAAGAAAATCGGAAATATGTATTGCGTGCTAGGTAGCGAAGATAATTTTCTTGGTTTTGATGGTATTATTCGAATGAATGAATCTGGAAAGATTATATTTGAAAAAATAATGCAAGGTTATGATGAAAAAGAAATAATAAGTCAATTGAGTGATGAATATCCTTTGCAGCGTGATGAAATAAAAAATATGATAAGAGACTTTTTTGACTACCTGAGAAAGAATGGAGTGGGTGTATAATATGATGATTATTTCCCGCGGAGATGACAGGGTAAAAAAAGTTATTGGAGAACAGAAATATATACATAATAGATATGTTAAAAGCATTTATGCGTATATTATGTCCGAAGGGGAAGACTATGTTGTATACAATTTATTCACAAAGGAAATATTGAGACTTTCGGGAGATGAAGTATCTTCGTTTTTTTTGTCTGATTATGCGATAAAGAATTGGTTTGCAGTTCCTTCAAATGAGTGTGAGTGGCAATTAGTAGAAAACGTGCGTGAAATATTATATCTATTTGACTGTAATATAAAAAATCATAAGTCATATAAATACACAATATTTACTACAATGGATTGTAATGCACATTGCAGTTATTGTTTTGAAAAGAAATTGCGAAAAAAGGAATATATGTCTTTGGAAAAGGCACAAGTGATTTGTGAATATATTATCAATAAAACCCCGCATAAACCTGTATATATTACTTGGTTTGGTGGTGAACCCTTACTTAACACGGAAGTTATTGATTATATTTCTGAAAAACTAACTTCCAGTGGAATAGAATTTCATAGTAATATGTTTACAAATGCGTACTTGTTTGATGAGATGAAAATCGCTAGAGCAAAAAAAATGTGGAAAGTCGAATGTGTAGAAATAACACTTGACGGAACGGAAAGTACATATAATCAAGTAAAGGGAATTCAGCCGACCGATGGAGTAAGCCCATACAAACGAGTCATAGAGAATATAAAAATATTACTTGATAATGAAATAAAAGTTGTGGTTAGACTGAATGTTTCTGATAATAATAAAAATGAGTTGTTATGTTTAATTGATTCAATAATGTATTTATTTGATGTGTATAAAAATATTGAAACACATATTGAGAAAGTGTATCAAAAAATTGCTGGAGAAACCACCTGCCATACTCCTGCAGTTTTAGAAAGTAGTTATTTGGACATAGTAAAATATTGTGTGGATCGGAAGATTTATTCTCCTACGATGCATACGATAGAAAGAATGAAAACTTCCAATTGTTATGCAGATAGATATGAGGGATTGATAATGTATCCTAATGGCAACTTGGGAATTTGCGAGCATTATCCTAACAAGTTTATTATTGGTAATATTGACAATTTTGAAATTGATACTGATATGATAGATGTTTTTAGGGAAAGATATCAGATTATGGAAAAGTGTAAGATGTGTATGTTCCTGCCTGATTGTATTAGAATGAAAAATTGCGATTTTCATTTTGAAGAATGTATCGATGAGTATATAAATACAAGAAAATATTTTATGTTAATAAAGTTGCAAGAGGTATTAAGAAAGGAATGATTTATGGAGTATAAAGATGATACACCGAGTTCGTCGATCAATAAGGCAATGAAAATTTTGTCTGAATTTGGAATAGAAGTAAAGTCTCGAGAGTATTCGTACGGAGAGCAATTATTTTCGATGAAAATGTATTGCGAATCTCTGGGATTTGCTGTGAATGGTAAGGGAATATCACGTGAGTATTGCTTGGCAAGTGCATGCGGAGAAGCTATAGAACGAATTACAAATATGCATTTGAATGACAGATTCTTCGAAAATTTAGATGAAAAGGCAAAGACATATAAAGGGTTTCATTATTATCCAGATGAAGTTATGCTTGATATTGCACAAGTTTTAGAAAATCAAGATATAACAAGAGACATATTAGCAACTATGGAAGAATCAGATGGACAAATAACTGATGATGAAAATGCACTGAGGGAGATATGGGATCAGTATATTGATATTAATAATCAATGTGTGTGTGTACCATTTTATAATATAAAATGTCAGGAAGTTCAGTATTTACCGTTTGAAATAATTAAGAGAATATGTAGGTCAAATGGAATGGCGGCGGGGAATAGCCCTGAAGAGGCTTTGTGTCAAGCTATCTCTGAAATATGTGAGCGCCATGTTCAGGAAATTGTTTTGCGTAATAAGCTGAGCTTGCCCAACATCCCTATTGATATAATTGCTCAAAAAGCAGAAGACATGAGTGAATTGATTTGTAATATGACATCCAATAATGAGATGAGAATATTGGTTAAAGATGCAAGCCTTGGAGAAGGATTTCCTGTTGTTTGTGTGATTTTAATAGATATGAAGTGTCAAAGGTATAGAATTAAATTTGGTTCTCATCCAGTATTCAGAATTGCTTTGGAGAGATGCTTATCAGAAATGGCGCAAGGAAATACATTTTCACCAGAAGATAACGAACTACTTATGACGAATTGGAATCATTACAATCAAGAAAATGTTGATACCTTATATAATTGGGGAATTACTCATAGAAGAAATGAAGGAAATATTCCTAACGAACTATTTATCTCGTCCAATGAGCCAATTAAATTGTGGAATGAAATAGAGAATTATACAAATCTCAAAGGCGTACAGTATTTGATTGACTTATTTATGAATATGGGTAAGAATATATATATTCGTGATAATTCGTGTCTTGGTTTTTATTCCTATAGGGTATATATACCTGACGTGTCAACAACTTACAAGTTTTATCCTTTAGGTCGGAACACAAAAAAAATGGAAATATATAAGAAAAAACTAAATAGGAGCGAAGATTTTATTTTTCTCAATTCTGAAGAAAAAAAAGAACTGTTGGATATTTTGGAACAAGATCATATCTATGGTTTGACAGAAAACATTAAAGTAACAGAAAATGTGTTAAAAGCTGCATTAGCATTTGATTTGAAAATGTATGAAAAGGCAAAACAATATCTTCTAAATGAAGAAAAGCTGAGCATATATATGAAAGTGGTTTTGAGAGAAATTGAGCTTCTTATTCAAGGAATAGATAAAGATATTAGGAATCAACTGTTGAGGCTTTTTTTTGACGAAAAATATGTTCTTTATCTGGAAATGAATTGGAGAGATACTGATGTTACTGCTTTTATACAAGACCCATTTAGAAGAAAAGACATCAGCGGCAGGAATGCAAGAGGAATAAGTGTAGAGGCGTGTTCAGGAGTATTTTGCAAGGTAAAGGATTATCTTGATGTTATAGACCAGCGCGAAATACAAAAAATATATAAAAAGTAGTCGAAGATTTATTTATTGATGTAGAAAAGCTTAGTGTTGATAACAGAGACTATTTTGATTTCATGTTTGGGGTAGACTATATATATTATCAACTCAGTCTGCTCCCATTATTTCTTCAGATGTTTTAGTCTGATGATTTTTGATAATCTGTCATTGCTGAATATTACGTTGCGGCGGAGCCGGAATACTCAATAGTTATGGTTTATGCGTAATGAATTTGCACATTATTATTAAGTTCATGGATTCATTATAGAGAACATGAACTTTGGAGTGGCAATACTTACTTACCCAAAATTTCCGGAAAAGTGCATAATTTAAAATGACATATGCATTTCTCAAAAACATAAATACTCCATAATGAATATAAAATCTACATATTCATTATGGAGTATTGGATGGAGATATGGATACTTTCATTTTGAAAAGTTACAGTAAGGCTATTGGGTGCTAAACTTATGAATTAAATGCTCAATAGCCTTTTCTGTCTTGACATACTTAAACCACTGGATTTTAGGTTGAATTTCAGGGTCTGTTTCAATGGTAATCTGGTCTCCGGGAGAAAGTCTGTCGTATGCATTGGCTCGCTGCCCTTTGTTGTTGTCGATTGTTGCATAGTTAAAATGAAATCCTAATTCAGAATGAATCATGAAAGCAAAATCGAGCATCGTGGCACCGGCATCAATATATTTTGCTTCGCCTTTTTTTGTGAATACCTTAATTTTCTTTGTAGCTCCAGTGTTGGAGAAGTCTGAATCAAATGTATAGTCATCGCTGTCGATAACGTGTCCTAATTTGTAACGCATGTACTGTGTTTCTGTCTTGATGAAAAGGCGATATAAGTTATCCATCTCATCTCGTAAAATGAAATAATTTGACTCTCCGTAAGTTGTTGTTTTATAGTCAAGAATGCATATGTTATGGTTCATAAGTATACCTTCGTATATTTTGAAGAAAACATCAAGCGGAGATAATTCATATGGACGGTCAGGTCCATGCAAAGAATTTTTTTCATCATTTATCACCAGTGTAAGGTCATACATGGCGATATTTTTTTTACACAAAAGCTTTGGTAAGTCTTGAGTAATATTGTCGGCATCTGCTATCAGCTGCCTGTAAACGCTGATTGATGAGCGAGTATTGTACTTGAAATGCGCCACATAATCAAGATACGAGCGTAACTCTGTAGAGACAAACATACTACCGGAATGAAAAATGTCAGTAAACAGTTTGAGCACGGAATCAGTAGTGTATGCATTTGCTTCACGAAGCCTTGCGTATTCTGTATTGATGCGGTTATAACGTTCGGTGTGTTCTATTTTCAAACATAAGTCTTCTAGCTGATCAATAATCTTAAAAGCTTCTTCTTTCATAAGCATAGGAATGATAACTTCTCTAGTGTGTTTAGCTTTCTTGACTTGTTTTTCTTCCGGGAAAATGTCAATTGTGTAAAGGTTATCAAGTCTGTCTGCAGCTTTGACAAAAAGTGCTTTTTCGGTCATTCTTTCCTGCAACTTGATGTCAGAGAGCTTGTCAATTTCTTCCTTTGTAAGTTCATCAGCATTTTCAAGGTCCTTATCAAGGGATGTAACAGCATCTACAATTCTAGAAATGCTATCACCGAAAAGTCTTTCGACTTCATCAATGGTAGTGTGACAGTCTTCAACAACGTCGTGTAAAAGAGCTGCGCATATCACATCGCTTTCAAATCCCCAGGTAGCAATAAAGCGTGCAACTCTAAGAGGATGCATAATGTAAGGTTCACCGCTTTTGCGAGTCTGACCGTCGTGCATCTCAAGTGCATAATCGTAAGCTTTCTTTACGGTCTTTTTATTAGAAACTTTATGATTTTTCACGAGCTCGTTCATGACATCGTCAATACAAATATCCATGATGTACATACCAATCACCTCCGTCTAATGCGCATTGTCGTATTTCTTCTTTTCATTTTTGATAATCTGATACCAGGCGGAATCATCGCGTTCAGAAACTTTTTTTGAACGGTACATATTTCTTTCGATAATCTTCTTCATGGTATCTTCGATGTAAACTTTCATGATAAGTTCCTTCTGATAATCGGAAAACATATCTGTTCCATTACCATTATCAATATAATAGTGTTTGAAGAGTTTAATGATTTCTTTTGTCTCCTTTTCGCCTCTAAGAGAAGGATAGGAAAGAAGTAACTGATGATGAATCTCTTCAGCGGATAAGCTTAATGGGTATCTTGAAAAACCAATAAACTGAGAAGCAGGCATTCGTTCACGTCCTTTTGAACTGGAACTGACGACTCCTAGGCCGCCAATGAATTCTTCTTTGTTTGTAGAAATGCGATATAAGACAATGAAGGCTTTGTCAACATTTCCGTGCTTTAAGGTTAAGTATGCGTGGTTGGTGCCGAATTCAAATTCACCTTCGTAAATATTATTTTGATGAGATTTGTTCTTTGATGAATAAATAAAACGAGTGATATCCTCAAGAGAGGTAAGTGAATCAAGTTTTTCTTTAATTAAGACAGCTTCTTCGCAATCTTCAATCCCTAAAACCGCAAAACTTTCAAACTCCGGTTTGCCAAGGTTGGTAATTACTTCATGGATGTTGACGACTCCATATACCAATGCTTCTGCAGGAGAGTTATTATCACGTCCTTTATAATTACTGGTATCAAGATAATATACAAGAAAATTACCGCAATATTTTCTGTATAATTCAATTTCAGTAAGTTCTCTCAATTTGTCCGCATCACTGTCTGTATCAGGCAACATTTCAAACATTTCTCTGGATACAAAGTCATCAATAGAGATAGCATATTCTTTTTTGAGCTGAAAAAGAAAATCAATAGGAGGATACTGTGTGCCTTTGCAGTATTTGCAAATTGCGGCTTCGCTGTAACCTGTAAGTTCGTGAAGTTCTTTTTGTGTTACATTGAATTTTTTCTTGAGACGATCGAGGTTTGAAATCATGATTTTGGTAAGGCTGGTAGCAGATTGAGTTGTAACCTCGGGTGCAGTGGTTTTCGGAGATACATTGTTTGGTGTGTTGTTGTTCATAAGACCGCCTCCTTTTTCTTTTGTTAATTCTATTATAAAGAGCATTTTGAATTTAATCAATGCAAAATATGGAAAAAGTAATTTACTTTTGTTGAAATTTTGCGATGGGAATTAAATGAAAGTAAATTATTTTTATGAAAAAAGCTTACAAAAGGAAAAATATGGAAAATCTTTCGTATGTTTTATATGTATAAAATTTACATTAATAAATATTGAAGGGAAATTTGTCGCATAAATATTATGTCTAATTCTACTGAACTTATGAGTTGCTTCATATTAATATATGTTTTTAGCAAAAGTTATGTGATTTGTAATGATGTTTGATACATAGACTTTCTTCTACATACATTACATGAAATTAGTTATTGTGAATTGAATTTACATTTTAGCAAGTTTCCTTAATTTTAAATCTATTGATTGACAAAGAAAGCTGTGGTTTGATGTATGCAAGGACACCAGGTATGGATTCCTGTATCAATATCAAAGGAGGATGGATTATGGAAATGACAATTGTAGAGCTTAAAAGATTAAAAAGAAGCTTAAGCAGAAAGCCTAAGATGCCGGGTATTAATGGTGCATTCAACTTTAGTTTCTTGGATAAAAGAGAAGGGAAGAAGGATGCACAGGAAAATCAGATTTGTGAGCATGGTGATGGTCATATTACTCCTCATATTGATGACAAGGCGCGTATGTTTGACAGTTACATCGACAGAATGTATTTGAGGACATCATTAAGTCTTGAACCGTTGGTTACAGAGGCAAATGCTTTAGTGGTAGAGTTTAACCTTATTTATTCCAAGCAAGTAAGTGTAACCAGTGGGAATAGTGAGAATGATCTTAGACAGGCTGCCATGGATGCTGCGTATGCGTTACAGAATGAGAAGCGTAAAACAGAGATTCTCACTAAAATTGCTGAAATTAAAGCAGAGAGCGATATGATTGATGAGAGTTTGAAACATCATATCGAAAGAGCTGAAGGAATATTCCGTTCTCGTATCAGTAGATATTGGAAAGGTGTATTATCAGCATCAACTGAAAAGCTTGAACATTTTCCTTGCTTAGAAGAGAAAGAGTATGAAGGTAGAAAGGCATACCTGGCTAATCGTGAGAAACTGATAACTATGATTAATGAGGCAATTGTCAAAGGAGGCGGTACATATGAAGAAAATGAATAAAAAGCTTGGTAATACTCCGGCGGAAAAGAAGAGCATCAATGATCCGAATCAGATTAACACTACAGTGGAGATTCCGATGTATGCACCTAATCAGGGATTGTCTCCTAAGGAGTATCAAATTTCTGCACAATTAGCGCAGCTTGAGGCTACTTTTAAAACGCATTGCATGGATTTTTTAAGTAAGAGCAATCCGGATGAGTATAACTCTTCATATATGGATGCAGTTATTGAGAGAATTTGCGTAGATGCGATTAAGTTTGTAAAGGTTCAGAGATGCGACCATGTTTATTCCATTATGAAATTGTTAAATGACATGCATAATGGTGATTATATTAAGTGTAAGAGCAAACTCGAGGATTTTAAACGTGATAAGGAAACAAATCGTGTGAAACTTAACAAGTACAGAACAATTTATTATCACGGTACAAGCTTAGCAGAAGAATAGGAGGTAATGACTATGGGAATGATGCAGAATTACGGCGGCGTAAAAGCAGCTGAAAGAGAAAATGATTATTCAAAGAGAATGGAAGGTATTGACATGGAACATAAGGTGGAAGATCCTTGGTGGGCTACGTCGAAGGCTAATCTTATTTTGGTACCTATTTTCTCTATTATGGATGGTATGGTATTATTCAGTATTTTTGATGCCTGTCTTACGCAGAGTGCGGCTATGGGTATCGTGATGGCATTTGGCGTTGCAGTTGTGTTAAATGTACTTCCTCTTATTATTGCTAAGTTTGCGCATCAGGCAATTTACAAAACAAAGAGACAGGCGTTAACGATGCTTCTGATATGTATGACGGGTTTCTTTCTTATATTTGGAGGGACTGTAGTTTTGAGATTTGCATACAGTGATATGTATGAAACCGAAAGTCAGTCAATGCAGCTTGAAAATACGGTTTCAAATGAGACTACTACTGAAACAGAATCTGATGATAATAGTAAGAACAAAAGTATTGCAGTTGTTATTCTCTTGAGCTTGAGTCCTTTGGTTACGTCCATTATTGGATTTGGAATTGCTTTTGTAAGTGACGACGAAGTAAGAAGACGTTTTGAGTATCACGAAAGAAGAGATATTGAACTTGATGAAGCAATTTCAGATCTCGAGGCGGCAATTGAAACGATGAACAGTGATGTGGAAAGAGATATTAAGCTGGATGAAGATTCTATGAATGCTGCTATTGAAGAAATTATTGCAAGAGCAGATACATTAAAAGCACTTGCAAGACATTATTTGGCGGAGTATCTAGCCGATCCTAGAGCAACATCGAAATTATCGGCGGAGATGCTTGTAGAAAAGAATGAAGCGCCAGAACCGTCGAATGAAGTTATTGCACCGGAGGAAGTGAAAGAATTTAGAAAAGAACAAGTTGCATGAGAAAAGTGAGGAGGTTACTTATGAAGAAGAGAATGCTAGCTATTGTTTTAATTATGGTTATGTTAATAAGTTTGCTTACAGGATGTGGTGTAACAGAAGACTCTACGATTGGTAAAGTCCTTGGATTATCATCTGATAGTAGCGGAAATAATGAATTAGCGCTGTCTGTAGTGGTCGGTATGCATTCTAATGCTATGGAGATTCCAATAAACTCAGTTTCAATAAAGGATGCTGTTTATAACAGTTGTTATACATATGGCAGTATTTCCTTTATATCGGTGGATGGCAATCCAAAGGTATTTTATCAGGCAGATATTCCGGAACCGGAAGTCGGAGGATTAACGGAAAGCAAGAAAGAGTCTATTGCTAATGGTTATACCACACAGTTGCTTAATGAAATTAAAAAAGCAACTCCTATGGTGTCAGAAGTGGATACACTTAAAGCAATACAACAGGCTGCATTTACATTACAGGGAGCACCAGAAAGTGCAGATAAAGTAATGATTGTTATGGATACAGGATTGTCAACCATAGGATACCTTGACTTTACAAAAGGATTACTGGACGCAGATGTGGACAGTATTGTTGAAGCACTAAAAAAAACGGATGCAATACCTTCCTTGGAAGGTATTTCGGTAGTATGGATGTTTAATGGTCAGACAGCAAGTCCTCAGCAGGAATTAAGTGAACGACAGAAAACAAAGCTTAAAGAGATATGGAGAGAAATATTACTTGCAGGCGGTGCAAGTGAGGTGCGTTTTACGACGGATATTGCTTCTGATATTTCTGTAAATCAGTATCCGACTGTGTCACTTGTGGATGTTGAAGAAAGAAGTATTGAGGTGAATACTGAGAGTTTAGAACCAATAGAGATTGTGATTTCAGAACCTATTGAAACGGTTGTACTTGATAATACCAGTGTGCAGTTTGTTGGTGATAAAGCTGTGTTCGTAAATGAAGAATTAGCAATGGAGCATCTTGAGACGCTTGCCGAAGAATTGCTGAAGCATCCGAATAACAAGGTATATGTTATTGGTACAACAGCAAGTGGAGGTCTGGAATTCTGTAATCAGCTTTCTATTGATAGGGCGCAGACGGTAGTAAATGCATTGATTGCATTGGGAGTACCCTCTAATCAGTTAATTCCGATGGGATTGGGATTTAATGATCCGTGGCATGTTGATGATTTAGATGCGAATGGTAGACAGATAGAGTCGCAGGCGTGCCAGAATCGAAAGGTATTAATTGTGGATGTAAATGGAAATGATGCAAAAAACTTCAATAAAGAAAGTGAGAATGATTATGGGAACTAAAGTGGAAAAGCTTCTTTTTGAACTTGAATCGAAATGTAATATGGAGATAAATGCTCCTGCTTCATTGGATGTACTTTATGATTTAAAGCAGATGTATCCGGTACTGCCTATGGCAGTATTGGATATGTATGCAATCAGTGATGGAGTAGAGATAAATATTCCTGGTACAACATTTTACCCTCTTGAAAAACTGGTCAGTATAAATAAGATGGATTCACCGGATGAACATGTAAAAATTGGTGCGATGAATTTTGGCGATGAAATCGTTGTTGGAAAAGATGGCAGGATTTATCAAATTGACCATGAAACTGGTGAGGAGTTCTTGGATTGGGAGACACTTGAAGACTTTTTAGAAGATGAGCTGGCAGCTCTTGACTAGGAGGTGTTCTTATGTCCAGAGAAGAAAAGTTACAGCTCAACCGAGATAGGCAAAAAGCTGTAAGAAATGCCTGGAACAGAGAGAAGGAGCTAGTTGGTAAAGGAAAAGGAACCGTTGATTGGTCAGCTGAACAGCAAAAAGAGTTAATGGAGACTGGACGTGTAAAAGGATATGAAGGTCAGCATATGAAATCCGTTAATGAATATCCAGAGTATGCAGGTTCAGCAGATAATATCCAACTTTTGACACATGATGAGCATCTGGAAGCGCATAATAGTGGAATGGAAAAGTCAGGGTATCATTCTCCTACAAATGGGTATTATGAAGCTTCTACGAAGACGATGCATTCTTTTGGAGATAATCCGCCACATGCACCAGAAGCTTTTGAATTAACCAATCCTAGTTATAAAGGTGAGAGCAATAGTAATGGGTATGATAAAGGATATTCACAAGAAGTGAGTAATTCAGTGCAGCAGTCAAAATCGTCCAATGTAGCGGTTAACTCACGAGGAAGAGGGTGATGACATGTATGGAAATACAGTAAAGAGAGTTCTGGTGGGTACTGATATTCAGAGTAATCTTCCGATGAGGAGTGCGTCACCGGTGATAAGCTTATATGGCACGGCTGTAAATGGCGAGTATTCTGCAATTGAGTTTTCTAAAGAAATGTTGACACAAGGTACATTGCTACTTGGAGAAACAGGAAGCGGAAAAACATATTGCTTGAAAAAAATGGTCAGAGAACTCCGTAAAAGTCTTCCTGCAAAGTATTCTATGGTTATAGTACAAGCTAAGAATGATTTTAATGAATGTGTGGCAGAAAGCGATTATGTTATTGAACAGGGGCGGAATTCAGAACATAGCGTACACTGGAATCTGTTTCGGGATATTTTAAAAGATGGATACGAAGATAATATGGTTGAACTTAATACAAGAGAGTTTATAGCACATTTGTTTGCAGATAAGAAAGACCAAAAGGAACAATTTTTTGTTGATGGAGCAAGAGAACTTCTCTATTGTGTTATAGTTTCATATATTCGGAGTGGAAAGACTAATTTACATGCCAGGAAGCGACTTACGAATAAAGGCCTTAGAGATTTTTTCCTTCAGTATGATATTGAAGCGTATAAAGAATTACTGGAGAAGTCTGGAGAGCCGGGTGTTTTAAAGATGATTCTTGGAGATGGAAAAGATAATTTGCAAGCATTAGGAGTATACGGTGAATTAGTCACAACAGTATTGAATACGCTTGTGGATATATTTGCAATGGAGGGTGATTTTTCTGTAAGAGAATTTGTAGATAATAAAAAAGGTAAAGCTTTATTCATAAACTACGATCCAGCATATAGAGATAGCCAGATTAAGATATATTGCTCGCTCATTAAGTTTGTTTTAAAAGAGACCCTATCACAAAATGCGAGTAAAGGTAATGTAATCCTTGTGTGTGATGAGTTGCCGACTATGGGGCGTACAGATATTGCTGAGGCAGTTAATTTGGGTAGAGCTAAAGGGCTTATTTCTATACTTGGTGTACAAAGTATAGCTCAGCTATATTCAATATATGGAGAATTTGATGGTAAGAAGTTGCTTTCCGGAATGTGTTCAAAATTTTATTTCAGACCAAATGACCCATTGACTCGTCAATATATGATTGAAGACTTTGGAAAGGTCATAGCTGAATACATGGTGTTAAGTCCGGGAGGAACTTCTGTTGAAAGACGTGAAGGTATGGTTCTTGAAGATACCGATGTGATTCGAATGCAGACAGGGGATTGTTATGTAAAATGTGCAAAAGGGGATATGTTTCAATTTCATTTTGAATAGGAGGTGCAGTAGGTGGCTTCTTTATTATCAACATTGTTCTCTAGTAGAGATAGTTATTTGACTAATCATATATCGAAGATTAATTGTGATAATTCTTTCCCGGTGCATTATAAGTTAAAATATGATGAATTAATACACGACATGGGTGATAAGTCTTTGTTGGTATCCGGCGGAACTGATGAAGAAAGAAGTATACTTCTTATGAGTGTTATCAGATCAATTACAAGTAAAATCATAGTGCTACATAATGGAAATAGATTTCTTAAAGCAGATAGCATGAAAAAGTGTGGTATACAAGCTGAGGAATGGGATGGAAATATTTATAAAGGAATGAACAAAGCACAAATCATTTCTCTCTTGGCTGGAGAAAAAACAGATGATGAATTATTGTTTTTCTATGCATATGCATTTGAGGTATGTGAAGTGCTGGGAGTTCCAGTGTCTGTAGAAGGAATTAATAGTATAGATTGGTTAGGTGTTAAATGGCAACAGGATTTGCTTATGAATGTTTCACAAAGGGATAGAGCACTTGATTTGTTGAGTAGGTTTGATAAACAGATGGCTGAAAAGGCAGTTAAGGGGATGTGTAGAGTTGAACGATTGTCCAGGAGTATGTTGTCTAATCATGGAAAAGGATTAACGGACATATTGGATAAGGAAACTGTTGTGTTGACGAAGGAGGTGTATGGAAGTAATTCATATGTAACTAGGCAGTGCATTGAAGCAATACAGGCATTGGCTGAAAGTGGTGTACAGCTTACATTGATTTTGGATGATGTATATTTACCTGACAGTTTTTTGATTAAAGACAATTTCAGAAATATAAGGTTGATTTTGGCGGCGGATGATATAACGCAGTTTGATTCAGGTATGCATTTAACTAATCGGAAGTGTAATGTTGTAGTATTTAATCATACAAGCTTTGGTAGTGCAAAAGTTATTTCCGAAACCTATTTTGGTGAATATGATAAGTTGGTTAATGATTTGACTAGCGGTCAAAGTAAGAGCTTTTTAGATGCGACTACTTATAATAATTCGATGACGGTTCGCCACGGAAGAGAATTACGATTAGAACCGGAATATATAGTAAATCTGCCTACGGGTGTAGCTTTTGTACACTTGGTTAATGGTCAAGAAGGTGTTGTTTGTCTGAGGTAGAATGGAGGTTCTTATGATAAAACGAGAGATAATACGGATAAGCATTCTTACTGTAGTCGGTTTTGTGGTATCCCTGTTTATGCATGTTGCAGGCAATTCAACCGAGTATTATACAATGTTGTTTATGCCAATATATTTTATTGGGATGTTTTATGCAGGTAAAACATTGTTCAGATTATTAGGGATGGTTGTAAAGACATATTTTTCCTGTCAGTTCATGAGTTTGCTGATAAATCCGCTGTGGGGAACGATAATATGCATATTGTTGCTGGTTCTTGGGCTTGTGGCTATATTTAGCATTGGTTGGTTGATAGGACTGGGGAAGTGTGTATATTGCTTGATTACAGCTTATCAACTGGACAAGCAATGTAAAGTTGGTTCACAGGAGTTTGATTTTTGGTAAAGGATAAGGGGGTATGCAAAAGGATTTGCATATCTCTTTTCTTGTTTAGGGCAAATTTATATAATGCAAACCAGTTTATAATTGCAAATTTTAACTTGATTTATATTCGATTGCTTGACCATATAATGAGAAATAAAATTTTATATGTAAAGATAGATAAAAGGAGGCTGATTTTATGGATAGAGTAGAATTGATAGAAAAATTGAGCGTTACAGAAGAAGCAAAGGAAGTATTAAGAAAAGTTAATAGAGTAGCTAGCTCAAGTAATCCATTGATAAAAGCATCTATTAAGAATCTGTTTGTAACATGTCCTTATGGAGCCGCCTTGTCAGATTATGCAAGAGTATATGAGAAAATTATTGTTGAGAATGCTGTATATAGAGTTGTCGGTAAAGGTACATATTTAGAACTCGCATTCCCCAAAATGGGAACAGAAAAGGATTATGCAGATTTTTATAATTCGACGAGGATTGTTGCGGCTACAATCAATGATTATGTGGGCGTATTTCTTGTCAGTTTTGAACAATGGAGTGGATACAATGAATTAGTTAGAGAGGAGGCTTTGTCTGAATTTCTTAAGTTTGTAGATTGTAGTAAAAAGAATATTTCATTTGTATTTCATGTACTGCCTGAATTTACAGATAAAGAAAAATTGTATTTCTTATTAAGTGGTCATGTAAATCTGAAAAAGGTAGAGTTAATTAATCCGGATTTGGGTAAAGCAACAGATTTTATAATTAATGAGCTAAAAAAGACAGATATTACGTTTACTGATTCAGCTAAAAGAAAGCTCGGCGATTTTATTTCAGAAAAAGTAGATATAACATCGCCACATTATTTAGGATATAGAACATTGGAAAGGCTATCAAAAAATATAATTTTCGAAGCATCATGTATCCTTAATGAGGAACAGAATGGAAATAAAAAAATTGATGTACAGATGCTGGAACAACTATCTGTTGAAGTAGACTTTTCACTTGATGAGAAAGATAAGAAAAGTAGGCTTGGATTTATGTAGGAGGTGATGGATTTGCATTTTGAGACAAAGGTAAAATCAGAGTACTCGCAAGCAATGTTTGCAACTGAAGAGGAAATAATAAAGAAATTCCCGTCCGTTAATCATAAAGATACTAAATCCAAGAGAGGTGGAGGATTGGTTGTTATATCGGATGGTGAGAATTCTGTAATTGAAGAAAGTGACAATTCTACAGTAACAATAGGAAGTACCGGATCTAAAAAAACACGAAATGTAGTTATGCCTCATGTTGAATCGTGTGCCAGAGCTGGAAAAAGTATGGTTATTCATGACCCTAAAGCGGATATTTATAAAACTATGGTAAATCGCTTAAGAAAGATGGGATATAAAATTGTTGTATTGGATATCAGAGATCCTGAATATGGAGAGAGATATAATCCTTTAGAAAAACCGGCAGAACTTTATCAAGAAGGTGAAAAAGATCGAGCTAGAGAAATGTTTAAATACTTCGCAGATACTATCTTTTCAGCAGTAAAAAGTGATAAGGATCCATTTTGGCATATGACATCCGCCGCATATTTTGCAGGTTTAGCTGAACTTTTATGTATAGAGTTCCCAGCAAAAGAGGTGACTATTGATAATATTTATAGTCTTCATTTGCAAGGGGAGGCTAAATTTGGTGGTTCCACATATCTTAAAAGTTATTTTGATAAGAAGAAAAGCGAAAGATGTTGGAAACTTATATATCCGGTAGCAACTGCACCTAATGATACGAGAAATTCGATAAATGCAGTTTTCACATCGGGTATCAGCACATTTATCCAGAATGATGCTGTTGTGGATCAAACAACAAATTCTACATTTAAGGTAGAAGATATGGTTAAAGAAAAAACAGTAGTTTTTATAATTAGTAGAGATGAAGGGTCGGTGTATGATGCATTGATAACTGCGATTATAGACCAGTTTTATACAATTTTAACAGATTTGGCTGAGAAAAGTGGTGGATGTCTTAAGCGTAAAGTAAGTTTTATACTAGACGAATTTGGTAATCTTACCGAGATTACTGATATTCAAAAGAAGATCAGTTTGTCCAGAGCAAGAGGGATTACTTGGCATATTGTGTGTCAATCTCTGGACCAGTTGTCGTTGGTATATGGTGAGAAGAAGGCTCTCATTATATTGGGAAATTGCAACAATATTGTGTATTTATATTCGCCTGATATTAAGCTTGTAAAATATATATCGGACTTATGTGGTGAGCGTGCCGGGGAAACCATCTCTGATATTAAAATGCCGTTGTGTCCGGTAAATATGCTGAGACATTTGGATAAAGATAGTGGTGAATGCCTTATGCTATTAGACCGTATGAATCCTTTTGTTACGAAATTGCCGGATATTTCGCAATACTATGGTATTGAACCAATTGAAAAGGTGGATGTTAAAAAACGTAAGAGACAAGAATTAAAATCTGTAGATTTTACAAGAATTGTGGAGCAAATGAAGAAAGCAGAACTTGATAAAATGATGGCAGAAACTGAAAGAATGCATGAAGAAATGCGGCGTAAGGAACGTGAAGAAAAACAAAAGCTTAGAACTGCGGATCCAAACAATATCATTTCTGTTATTGATAATGTGTTATTTTGCATGTCAAGGAGGAAAGCGTGATGGAAAGAATCAGAATTCATGATGAAATAGATGATGAAAATTGTGGAGAAATCAAATTGCAGAAGTTAGGTGAAGCACTGCGATATGGACTGACTAGTGAATTGCCGGAGTATGTAAAAATGAATGAGGGTTCATTGTATCATTTGTATGGGTGTATAGCGTGTTTATATTTATATGGATGTTTATCAAATCAAGTTGCAGCTAAAGTGGATATGGAAATATACATGGGATTAGGCGGAGAGAATAAAATTAATGGAGTTGTAGAAGAATTATCGAAGTTACTATTTGAAAACTTAAGGGAGAAGTTTGTATTTGATACATTTGAAGAATTGGAAAATCAGCTGAATCATTTTAGAGTGCCCAAATGGTGCTTTTACATAGGAACACAGTTGATTAAATATTATGCTAAGAATTCATATTTGTGCAACGATATTCTTTACTATATTGGTTCAGCTGAATCTGATTTAGGGAGTGCTTTAATCAAAATTGATGTAAAGCGTATATGCTCCAATACGGATTTGGAAGATGAAGAAGATAGGATAGTACTTCTCAATGGATTTAGAAAAATATATGGGGTAGATACAAAAATGCAGAGGATTTATCTTGACTTGCATAGGCAAAAATATAGGTTTGCATATTACGATATAATCGGCGATAAGCTTGTGATTTGTGACAATAAGTTTCATGCGTTGAAAGATGGAAATCTCTTTGTCGTGACTGAAGATAATTATATTGCATTACTGATGGGAGACTCTATACATAAAATAAAGGAATACCAGGAATGTGCAAAGTATGAATTGAGAAAGGACTACTTTTTCGTATATCCGGATGAACTTAGTGACTGCTTTTTTTACCCATATTATTTGTATTTCGATGGTAAAGTTTTGCAAGCAGATAGATATGATGCGAAAAGAATTCTTTGGGAAAGAATCAGTAGTGGTGTTTCTGGGATGAGGGATTCGGTATTATCAAGATTTATCTCAAAATTGAACGACAGCACACTTCCAATGCCAAAGGAATTATCTATATCTGCTATAAGAGATACATTGAATGATTCTATACCGAGTAGTGAAAGATGCAAAATAAAGGGGTATATTTTGTTCGATAATATGCTTGGGTTAATAACAAATTACATTGATAAGAATAGGGATATCACACAGCTTTTATATGCGCTTTGTGAAGTAAATTTAAGAGTATGCAAAAATGAAAGTGAATTTCCTTCTGAGGAGTTGTATTGGAGATTAAAGGGAATAGCTGTTGAGAATATAGATAATAGTAATTCATTGGCTACACTTCTGCAAAGCAATAATTATGAGATGTTAATTAAGGAGATTGTTAAGGAAGAGAAGGTTAAAACGGAGTTGAGTCACGAGCAGTCGGTTAGGTGTAGAATAGGATTTTTGTATGATTCTCCCAACGGCATAAGAGCATTAAGTTTGAGAATGGAGGATGGATTTTTTGTAGGAAATCATGTTTTGCCGGTTTGTGATTATTCTAAATGTATGGGAATAGTATCATATGATGCATATACAAATGCGGTGTATGTGACTACCAACAGAGTCTTGTCAGGTGAAGAACGATTATTTGTATCAAAAGAATTTAAAGTGGGTGAATTGAGGTGCACATTTGTTCTGCAACCTATGGTAGAAAACAGAAAAGGAATGTGTGCCAATGGAATTACAAGTGATCTGAACGAATAATTCAATATTTGTAAACTAATGCTTATCAAGTAAATTTCAGTTCATTTTTATTCGATTGCTTGATGATGGGTTGAGATTTAGGATTAATATAGAACCTTTTTCTTCCTGAAGAGAGGAATTTTTGTACAAAGGAGGCAGGCGTTATGAAGAATACGATGGAATTGGGTGAGTACATTAAAGAACATGTGGTTTGGAGTTTGCTTGTTTTCTTATGGTTTAGGAATCTGCTTTTCAGGTGCATACCCAAATTCACTTATACGGAGTCTTTGTTGGGTTTTGTGATTTTGTCAGTAATAGTAATGGCAATATGTATTGCGTTAACCTGGAATAGAAACCGAAATTATTGGAATCTAATCGAAAATATAATTCTATGCTGGGGTGTATTTGTTTGTATTACATATATGAACCTGTACCATACACGTATTGTTTATGTTGGTATTGCTACGGCAGCTATTTCTTTGTTGTTATCTATACTCGTGTTATTCAGACGAATTAGAAGAAGAGACAAACGTAACTTAATCATAAAACGTCGTGTCGAGAATGTAGCTATATTGTGGAAAAGAAATTCGGCGATAGCATCTTTAGTAATAATGCTTCCGGTAGCAACATCGTCCTTGCTATACGGCACAGTGTTAAACTCTAAAGCTGAAGTTGTAAAAGTGTATGGAGATGAACATAGTTTAAAGGCAAATATTGAAGTGATTTCAGATATCGAACCTAGTAGATGGGAAACCCTGAGTATAGAGACCAAATTACTCGTGGCGGAAAAAATTATAAACTGTCAGGCTAGATACTATGGGCTCTCTCATGAAATTCTAGTCGGAACAGATGATTTGCCTACAGGGACTTTGGCATATTATAGGGATTCAATGCATCAGGTGGTTATAGATTTGGAGCATCTAAAAAATGCATATTCTTACGAAGTACTTGAAACATTAATACATGAAGTACATCATGCATACCAGCATGATCAAGTGGAGCTTTACCTAAATCTGGACAAGGAAGATAGAAATCTACTTATGTTCTATGATGCATCAGTCTATATGGAAGAATTTGCAGATTATAAAGATGGAGATGAAAACTTTTATGCATATTATACTCAACTAGCAGAGATTCGTGCGCGGGAAGCTGGAGAAACAGAGTCGCTGGAATATATCGAAGCTGTCAACGAGTATTTAGGAATAGAATTGGATGTAGATATGGATGAATTCTCTTGTTTGCAAGAGTATATAGACTATATTTCGTAGGAATAAAGTGCTGAATGAAGAAGGAAAGTGGTGTTATGGTATCAATGTATATGTTTGAAAGGCTCTTTTACAATTCAGAAAACATTAATGCCTGTAGCTTCCCTGTGTTATCAGAGTGCGAATTCATGAATATGGAAATTGAAGCCTTTCATGATAGCGAATCTGTACGTTGCTTTGCATATTACCGTCATTCTGGTTCGAACGCATATATTGATATATATGTTTGGGATATAATGTTACAGAGCAGATATAAAAGATTTGTAATTGCTGAGGACTATTCATTTAGCCAAGAAGATGAGAAGTTATTTCTTGAGTATATGTCAGGGAATATTGTAATTGAAGATGATATGGTTAAGGATCTTGTGAACCATATTAAGAAAGAACATACAGATTTACACATTGAACTATATTCTGATCTGCGGAATGTATTATTGCATATATACTATACATTTCATAGAAATGGCATCTATGAAATTATATTTAAGGCTAATTTGAATTGGATTGCTGTAAATCTGGATAAAATTGAAGACTATAATATTATTGGATGTTCTCCGCAGGAGATATTTTGCACGCACATAGAAGTACTTAGAGCATTTAATTATGCTGGTGGAATCGAATGCATTATCTCTTTGTACGACAGAGAAGTGTTAAACAATCTATATGTTGCTTTCCATAACTATATCCGTGGAAAGAGGATGAATAAATATCAGGTGCTTTATTTGAAGGATATCTATTATTCGGGAGAAAAACTAAATAAGAAGATGTATGAATTTCTGGGAAAACTTTGGAATGATTCTCAATATTATGCCTATCTGAGGTACAGGGAATATAAGCAGGTTGTAGATGACTATTATTCCATTCTTCCTAAGTATCCAAAGCTTGTTGATTTAGAGGAAATGTGCGAAATCTGTGATTGGATAGAAGGGTATATAGAAAATGAAGGGTATTATAATTGGCGATACTCACAGTACTTTTATGACAATAAAAGAAAATATGAATATGAAAATGATAGATACCAAATGATTATACCAAAGGATGTTGCAGCCATTTTAAGAGAGGCAGCACAGCAACATAATTGTTTATACAGATATGTGTGGAGAGTTGCGTCAGGTGATACAGTAATACTCTTTATGAGAGATAAGGGAGATTCTTCGAAATCTTTAGTTACACTTGAAGTAAAACATAATGCCATAGTACAGGCATATAGGGCTTTTAACAAGCTGCCAAATGAACAGGAGCAAAAGTTTATTGAAGAGTTTGCCAAAGAAAAGAGATTGTGTTTCGAGATAGAATATGATGAAGACGATGATGATTGGATAGAAGAGGAGGATGAAGCTGTATGATTTATGTTACGGGAGATTGCCATGGTGAAGAGGGAAGATTCAAGTATATGGATTCGGCTATGGAAAAAACACTAACCGAGAATGATAAGTTAATTGTCTGTGGTGATTTTGGCTATATAAGTGACGACAGTTATCCAGAAAGAATGTTTTTGAGATTTATGTCCGGGAAACCATATCAGATTCTATGGGTGGATGGCAATCATGAAAACTTTGATTTAATCGATGAATATCCGGTTGAAGAGTGGTGTGGTGGTAAGGTACATGTTATTCGACGTGATAAAGAAGGAAAACCAAAGATTATTCATTTAATGAGAGGACAAGTTTTTGAAATTGAAGGTAAGCGTATATTTACCTTCGGTGGAGCTTATAGCATTGACAAGTATATGAGAACTCCGCATCGAAGTTGGTGGTCTCAGGAAATGCCGACAGATGCAGAGATGAAGGAAGCCATTGAAAATTTGAAGAAGGTTGATAGCAAGGTAGATTATATTATCACTCATGCTGCTCCAGAAGAAACTATGTGTATCTTTCATCCGAATCATCCGGAGGAGAAACCATTAAATAATTTTCTGGAATGGGTACGAGAGAATGTCGAATATCGACATTGGTATATGGGCCACTTACATCGTTCGGAGGATGTCTGGCGGCATCAAACGATACTTTGGTTTGATGTAAGAAATATCGAAACCAATGAATCTATTGAATAAACGGTGAAAGCTAAGCAACAGAGGTACTTTGAGAGTATGGTTGAGACGGATACTAGAAAGTAGGTGAAAATATGCCGAAAAATATGCAAATACTGTTTGTGTTCAATAAACAATTCTTAGGAAGATGGAAACGGTATTTTAAAAGAGAGTATTCGACGATGGATATTGATGCGATAGATTTTGAAACTTTATCTGTATCAGACAACCAGTTTCTGGAGGAATATTCTTTGGTAATCATTTGTATAGAGAAGAACAAGGATTTGTTTAGTTATAAATTGTGTAAAGGCAATAAAAATATAGCTAATCAAATTTACTTGATTAACATAACCCAAAAGCTGTTTCGAAGGATGGTATCTTGCAATAAATTCCTTTATGAGCCGGGCAGGCTAAAAGAAAGTATAGATGGATTGCTAAACATAATGAGAAGCGATAGTGTGGTATCTCTTAATTGTAATGATCTTTTGATATTGGCAAGTGAATCTGAGCTGTTATGTCAAGGCTCCGAAGGCATAAAAGAAGTTGTGTTATTTGATGCTGTGGTTAAATGGAAAACATCTAAATCCTTAAGAAGTTGTTTGGTTAATATTGTAGGTGCAATAACACTGGCAGATGTATCAGAGATATGCTCTTTGATACAGACATATAGTGATGATTCGTTATTGGTGGGATGTAGATATGAGGAAAAGGAGACCATTAATGTTTTTTCGCTGTGGAAACTGATGAAGAAAGAGTAAGTTTTAGTCGAGGAGGAATTGGGTATGCCGGTAATTTATATGCTTAACAAACAGAATAGCTTATTGAAGGAGCCGTATATATCATTTGATAAAAAGTATAAAATGATTTCTGAGAATCTTCACGGAGGTGAGATTGAATTGCCTATAGGAACGGGAAAACAGGGACAGTTTTCTAACGGGTTCTATAATTGCGATTACGCATATCAGCGGAATATGATGATGAAGTTTAATTTTGTGAAGGTAAATCCTGGGCAGGTAGAGATTAACACTTCCAAAGAGTGTACTTTTGTGCGGTGTACTTATTCGTTCGAATATAATGAATCAGATATGCTTGATTATCATTTGAATCGGTTAAAAGCACTTACTCTTAGAACGGATTATTTTTATATTCCCAAGGTAGAATACTTGGAATTTTCCTATAAAGTGGATAAAGAAATCAATATTTACTTGGATGCTATTGTTGTTGGACAGGAAGATGTGCAACAGGTGTGTCATTGCATGATTAATCAGTTTATTGCTATTTTTAGTCTGGATGATTGATAGATAGTAAAGAGAAAGAAGGTGCGGAAAATGGAGATGTTATTTACTTCAGATTTGCATTTGGGTCATAAGAACATTTTGTTGTCTCGACAACAGTTTGCAAGCATAGATGAACATGATGAGTTTATAATTCGGCAGTGGAATAAGAAGGTTCACAAGAATGACAATGTGTATATTCTTGGTGATTTAAGTTTTAGAGCAGAACATCCTATTTCTTATTATCTGTCAAGAATGAAGGGTAAAAAGCATTTGATTGTTGGAAACCACGATAGTTATTGGATGAAACATGTTGATGAAATGTCTGCATTTTTTGATATGGTAGAGTATCTAAAAACTATAAAGTTTGACAAGAAGCTGATTACTTTATGTCATTATCCGTTGTTAGAGTTTCCTGGAAGTAGGTATATGGAGCAGAAATCATCCTACCTTATTCATGGACATATTCATGACACTAAGGATATGGAAGTGTATGGACATATTAAGAAGTATCAGCTCCATGCATTAAATGCAGGAGTAGATATTAATGGATTTGAACCAGTTACATTTGAGGAATTGAAAGAGAACAATAATTTTTGGTATCAAAGAGAACGAGAAGACAAGGAAGAAGAGACTCATAGTATGTTTGATTATTTCACGGATGGAATGAAATAAGCTGGTTGGTAGGCAAATGTACGGAAAGGAGGAAGTGATGAAATACAATATTGATGGGAAGTATCCAATGATGGCAAACTTTTTACTTGCAAACAAATTAGGAGATGGAATGTATAGTGTTAAAAATTTATTAACGGATGAAATATATGAATTGGATAGCCAGACTTACCACTTTCTCCGTAACTTGAACGGAAATAGAAATCCATATAAAGTTGCGCGTAAACTAGGTGTTGATGCAGAAAAATTGATGGACTTCTTTGATGTGAATCTATTAATTAGAACTGAAGGGAGAACATTACTTGCAGTAGTGGAACTATTTTACATACAGTATTTATTCCAATGAAAAAGAATACAAAAAGTATAATACCCAAATTGTACAACTTAGGATTAAGTGTAGGTTTTTTACCGATGCTTTTGTATGGTTTCTATCGAATTCTATTTACATCCTATAGATTTAATGCAGATTACATGCTCTTAGGGTATGTCTTTGCAATTGCAATTGGATTGACAATGCATGAGTTATCACATGCGATGGCTTGTCTTTGTTATGGTGGAAATTTTTTTGAAGCTGGGATAACGTGGCAGAAGTTTTACCCTGGTGCATATGTTTTGATTGATAAATCGGGGATTAGTTCAAAACTAAAGAGAGTACAGGTTGATGCAGCAGGAGTAGAAATGAACTTGATGCTTACTGGTATATTTCTTGTCTTGAGCACAGTAATTGAAGTGCTGAGTGGATTTTTTCTGTATGCGGCTATGATTAATGGGATATTAGCTGTATTTAATCTTGCTTTTATTGATGGTTTGGATGGAAGTTCTGTTGTTGGGGAATTACTCGGACTACCGGATGGAATAGACGGTGCAAAAAATCTTCTTAGGAAGGAATTGAAGCTGAATATCAAAGAAGCATCTGAGAATAAAAAGGTAGCAATCATATCATGTGCCATAATGCTTGTGTATCAGATTTTATTGCCTATAGTGCTGGTAAATAACATACTCTCGATTATTGGAGGCTTCTTATGAGAAAGGTAAATAGAATAAAATTATATTTGGGAGTAAGCAATATGCTGATGATATCAGGAATTGTAGCAAAAACAATGTCTTTGTTTTGGCTTATAATACTGATTGTGTCTGTATTATTTATAGTAGCGGTTGTTCCCTGGTGCAGGCGGCATGAGAATATGTGGTTATTTGTATTAACTGCAATAGGTAGTGTTCCAATTAACATTACCCTGACGCATTATATTTTAGATATAGGGATTTTTGAAACGGATTTTCCGGTTCTGGGAGTGTTCATAACATCATTAGAAATATATTTGTTATTGTTAGGGATAGAGGAAATTATAATTGGTGTTTTGGGGCGAATGATATGGAAGAAACAGAAAATGATGGATGAAGTGGTCTAACCAAGGAGGCTGATTGGAAAGGAACTTAAGGGGTGTGATTTGTCCAATAAAAAAATATTTCTATTTCATGAACCGCATTATTCCATAGAAGCAATGCTTGTAGAGTCGTGTTTGAATCTCGGATTTAAGCAGGACAATATCATCCTGTCGGGTCAGCAAGCGAGTAATCAAGAAGTTTTGGAATGTGATTTCTACTATTGTACAGAAGGAAATACATTTGAGGTGTTATCCTTGTTGAGAGAAAGAGGATTAGATAGTGTGATTAAGGAAGGATTTAAGAAGGGGAATAAAACATATATTGGTTGTAGTGCGGGTGCGGCTATTGCTGGTATGAGCATCGAGGAAGTAAAGGACTTTGATAGAAATTATGTAGGGATGGTAAATTTTACAGGGTTAGGTTTGTTTGATGGTATTATTATACCCCACTACACGAAGTCGGAGTTGAAGCGTTACATTAGTAATAGTCCCGGTATTGAAGAAAAATATAACATGATTCTCTCTGTATCCAATGAAAAAAGTTTGGTGTTGGAGGTATAATATGAGCCAGAATAATAAACTGATTTTTGTGACGCATAACAAGGGAAAAGTAGAATCTGCAAATAAATATTTTGAGGGACATCTGGAATTTCAAACATATGATTACGATTTTAGAGAAATTAGGAGTGAAAGTATTGAAGAGATTGCAATAGCGAAGGTCCTTGAGGCATATGAAATGACCAAGCAACCGACAATTGCATTGGATGCAGGTTTTTATGTGGAGAAGTTAAATGGTTTTCCAGGAGTGTATGTAAAACATTTTCTTGATACTATCGGTATTGCGGGTTTACTTAAGTTATTGCTGGGAGAAGATGAACGAGAGTGTTGCTTTAAGCAATGTTTAGCATATTATGATGGGAATGGTCAACCGAAATTGTTTTATGGATTGCATACAGGTGTTGTCAGTAAAGAAGCAAAGGGGAAATTGAGTAAGCATGATTGGTCAGAATTGAGTTACATATTTATCCCAGAGGGAAAGGAAGTCGTCTTGGCTGAAATGACGGATGATGAACGAATTATGCTGGCAAAGGAAAATGAAGAAAATTCTGCATTTAAGCACTTCAAGGAATGGTATATAGACTATTTAGCTTCGGAAGAACATTATAAGAAAGTAGTACTGAATTCGAATTGGAATAAAACATGTAAATATATTAAGGATAACCATTTGATTATTGACGTATCTTTTCAAACCTGGATAATGCCAATGAAGCTTATTGATTGCTCGGAGGATTGTATTGTGTTTGAGTATATAGATGATACACTTTCTGAGATCCTTAGAGATACAGTAAGATATATTCGAAATCGTTATGGACAGATTATTTTGGAAGCATATAATCATTGTGCTGGCGGAAATTTTAAGTATATTGAAATCAGATATGAATAGTGTCGAAAGGAAGTGATTTTATGGGTAAAGTGTTTGTGGATACACATACGCACTATGCACACAGGCGTTTTGATTCAGGGAGAGATGAAATATTGTGTGGATTAGCAGATAATGATGTAATTGCTGTGATTGAGGGGGCAATTGACTTTGCGAGCAATCAGAAGATGAAATTACTGTGTGATAAGTATGCGCATGTATTTATGGCAGCAGGTTGTCATCCAAATTGTGTGGAAGAAATGGATGACGAAAAATATCAAGCGATAGTCGAATTGATAAATTATGATAAGGTGCTTGCCATAGGAGAAACCGGATTAGATTACGCAAGGGATAAAAGCGGAGAACAAATATGTAAGCAGAAAGTATGGTTCAGAAAATTTATTGAGCTGGCAGTAGAAAAGAAGAAACCATTAGTAATTCATTGTAGAAAAGCTTATGATGAGGCAATCAATATTTTGCAGGAATATAAGTTGGTGGAATGTCCGGGAGTAATTCATTGTTTCAGTGGAAACTTAGAGCAGGCAGGGAAGTTGATGGATATGGGATTCTGTCTAGGAGTTAATGGAATGTTTACGAAAATGGATGAAGATGCAGAATTATGTGTGGCTTTGAAAAGTATTCCCTTGGAGAAGATTGTGTTTGAGACAGATTCACCATATTTGATACCAGATAGCGTTGCAGGAAAAAGAAACACATCAAAAAACCTTAATGTTATAGTGGAAAAGTTTGCTGAGTTACGAGGTGAATCCCCGGAACATATTCTAGAAGTGGTGCTAAAAAATACGAAAAGGTTATATCCGGCAGTATTTGATGGATGAGATAGGGAGATCATTATGATAAAGGTGGAGATGACAGGCGAAGGAAAAAAACTTCGTCTGTTTCGTTTATTGATTTAATGAAAAATCTATTTCAAAAAGAAAAAATAAGTTGAAAAAATGTCACGAAAATTATATAATAATCGTGACAAAAATAAGGAGCGTGGTTTTATGGCAAGTGGCATATATACAGAAATTAAGAAGAGAATAGAATTGGCTGAACCGGGAACGGTATTTTTAACATCAGATTTTACCGATATTGCTACAACAACAACTGTAAGAAAATGTCTTGGAAGGCAGGTTGAAGAGAAAAACATTCGCAGAATCATTGATGGAGTTTATGAAAAGCCTGTATATAGCAATTTGTTGAAGGAATATATTCCGGCAAATCCTGAAAGGGTAGCGTATGCTATTGCCAGAAGTTTTCGTTGGACCATTGCGCCATGTGGAGACGTAGCATTAAATAAATTAGGACTATCAACGCAGGTTCCGGTTGTCTGGTCCTATATCAGTGACGGACCATATAGAAAGTTTTCCTGGGATAATATCACGTTGTCTTTTAAGCATCGTGCAAATCGTGAAATTTCATTTATGTCTGAGACAACCACTTTGGTTGTTGAGGCATTAAAGACATTGGGGAAGGACCATGTTGATGATGGTATTATTTTGAGTTTGAGAAATAGATTGCCTAAAGAAGAGAAGAAAAAGATGTTAGAGGAAGCAACAGGTGTAAGCGAATGGATATATACAGTAATCAGAAAGGTGTGTGCTGAATAATGAAAGAAGTTGCTAAATTACAGATAAAAGACAGAACTGAATTATTTCAAGCCACTGCAATTTCTATGGGAATGCAGCCTAATGTAATAGAGAAAGACTTTTGGGTATGTTTTATGTTGGATCATTTATTCCATGATTGCAGGTACAAAAACGCTTTTGTATTTAAAGGTGGAACAAGCCTTTCTAAATCATACCATGTTATTGAGCGGTTTTCCGAGGATATAGATTTGATTTTGGACTGGCGAAAAATAATTAATGACGAGGTAAATCCTTGGGAAGAAAGATCAAAAACCAAGCAGGATATATTCAATAAGCAGATTAATTCGGAAGCAGCAAAATTCTATAAAGAGGAATTGATACCCCAGTTGAATATAGAAATGAAAGAAAAACTGGGGGATGGAGAATGGATTTCGGTTGATACAGAAGATGAGATGGTAGTTAATTTTTATTATCCGCAGATATTTGAGGCAGAGTATTTACGTTCTTGTGTAAGATTGGAAATTGGACCATTAGCAGAATGGATGCCATCTCATGAGACAATCGTAACTCCATTTGCAGCTGAAAAATATCCGGATATTTTTTCACAAAAAGATACATCGGTTTTGACCATTGATGTTGAGAGAACTTTCTGGGAAAAACTCACCATATTACATAAAATTGCAAATTTTCCGGATGGCAAGCCACTGCCTGCCAGATATGCAAGACATCTATACGATGTGTATAATATGGGTAATTCATGGGTAAAGGAAAGAGCATTTAAACGAAAAGAGCTATTAGAAAAAGATGTGGTATTTAAGCAGAAATTCTATTATGCCAAAGGAGCACATTATGAAACTGCAACCTTGAGCAGTATTGAACTTATGCCAAAAGAAGCGGTACTCAATGCGTTGAAAGAGGACTATCAGGCAATGCGGAATATGATATATGGGAATATACCGGAGTTTGAAGAGATTCTTGAGTTCCTTGAAAAGTTGCAGGAAGAAATACATGGGTTGGAATAGTTGTATTAAGCTTGGAAACAATATGCGACAATACGCGAAGAGAGAAAGGTAATGTGTGTGGGATGATAAAAGATGATAGAATATACCAAGTGCTTCTGAAGTACAATTTTGATTTGTTCAGAGGAGATAAAAATATCACAGAATATATGAGAGAACATTGCAATCAATTTTATTGTGATATCTGCGATGCAGTAAAGGGTGATAATTCCTTTCTGGGAGAAGACTTTGTAAATCTATTAAAAGACGAGTTTGGGGAAATTCAGGACATTTGTTTAAGCATACCGGAAATTCTTGAATTAAATGATAGAGGGTTAATAAAGGCTACATATGAAAAAGGTTTTCAGTTATTTGAAAGAATGAAGCCATATTTTTATACCAGATATTCATGGAGGGAAAACGGTGGTTTCTATTATAGAATCCGACAGGGTGATTTTCGTATAAAACCTGGAGAAGACAGTAAAGAGAAGAAAATGCAGCTGTTTCACATTAAAAAGACACTGAGAAATCGAGTAGGTGCTTATCGGTATAGTGTCGCGGGAGCTCCTTGCTTATATCTTGCAAGTGATAGAGAATTAGCGTGGTTTGAGTGTGGGATGCCAAAACAATTTAGTTACTGCCAAATGCTTATTGATGAAGACAATGATAACGGATTGGTTTTGGTGGATTTTTCTTTCAGACCAGTAGATATACTATCCAGTATTACTTGTTGGTTACTGAATGCAAGACGGCAGGATAAGAAAGATGTGGATGTGTATTATAAATTTTTGCTCAGATACATAATGGTATATCCTATTGCGGCAGCATGCTCTGTTAAAGTAAAAGATAGGAATACCAAATTTGTTGAAGAATATGTGTTTCCGCAGTTGTTTATGCAATGGATAAGGGAGACTGATGAATTTGATGGAGTAAGATATAAGTCTTCACTTAATACGAATCTTGTTGACGGTATGGGGGCAATTAATATTGCACTACCTGTAAAGGAGTATAGAGCGGATGGACTGGATAGAAGATTAGCTGAAAAAATTACTGTTTCAGATATAGGATATCTTGATGTAAATAGTGATTTTCAGAAGTACAATGATATATTAGAAAAAATAAAAGATTATATCAATGGTATTCAAATGTTTATGAATCAAGTACCTTTTTATGGCGATTATATGATTGAATTGACAGATGTCTGTAAATGTGTAATCAAAACATATAATGCACTGATGGAAGGCAATTACCAAAATAGCGAACTCATTTTTAGTTATTTGGATTTGCTCTATGATCATGCAAGTTTACTGTATGCAAATCGTGATTTTAAGATCCAGGAATGTATTAATAAAACAGAGGAACGCCATAGACAATCTATAGATAAAGAAAAAATAAAAGAACAGTTTGAAGAATTTCATCAATTGATGAATCAAATACTTCATAAGCATGCAGTGTTTGATTTCAGATTTGAAAATCTGGGAAATTATGAGAATTTATAAGAAGATTTCTGGAGTTTTACATTAAATACATACAAATAAAAGAAGAAAAAATGAAAAAACAATGATATGAGTCCGTACTAATGGACACCGAATAAATTATACTGAAACCAAGATAAGGGATTTTTTTGAAATGTTCCCACTCAAAGTAATAAGAAGCAGGTATGATGCATCTGTGTGA
>OGOZ01000359.1_pt1 | contig 32416 bp, 33 predicted proteins | sample 1552801 | NCBI WGS metagenome assembly OGOZ01 (sample SAMEA2580196, study PRJEB22360) | human gut metagenome | biome: human gut; feature: human-associated habitat; material: faeces | place: Denmark | collected 2008/2010 | reverse complement strand
GACCTCACGCTTATCAGGCGTGCGCTCTAACCAACTGAGCTATAAGCCCTTATACAATGATATTACTTTTTCCTCTAGCAGGCTTTTGTTTTACATACTTCCTATTGCCAAATATCTACATAGTGAACGTAATAACGAAATCAAGGTGATTTTACTTGATTGGTTATTATCAATAGACTTAAATAGACTTGAACTATTGACCTCACGCTTATCAGGCGTGCGCTCTAATCAGCCAGACTACAAGCCCATGAAAAAAATGTTATCATTGTATATTTTAGTTGTCAATTAAGTACCTGTTTAATTGTATTTAATGGTATTAATCCATTATCAACTTTATTCAAACTATTCATATGTTTAATCACTTCATTTATTGCCGCTTCAATAATTGGAGGCGTAATAATACACTCCCTTCTATCAATTGCACCACCAAATCTTTTTAATCCGTCATATGGACATCCCCCACCACAACAAGTTAACCCAACGCATTTCGAGCATGGATTGCCCCTATTATCTGCTAGACTAACCGGACAATTTCTATCAAAAAAATCATTCGATAGGTTTTTGTATACAGAATCATGATCTATTTTTGAGCATCTTACAACTGTTCTATCTGCCAAAATTGTCTTCTGAGAAGTATGCATTGAACATGAGAACCGCTTTATTTTGCCATCCCATAAAGGTTTAATCCTCCACTTCAGTTGCATTATTTCTGTATCAATTTCTTTTCTATGGGCAAAGAGTTTAAGCAAAGCATCTCTATACTCGTATGCAGAAACTTCATAGTCATTATTCTTGGTCCAATGTGGTAAACTATATCCTATGCGGAAAGGATGATATTTATTTACAAATTCTTTCATTATATCAACTACAGCTTCAGTATTTTCTTTAGTTGAAACTGTAAAAATACCAAATTTTACAGTTTCTTCCAAGATATTGTGCAAACCACGTATGACATCATCGTACATGTACGAACCATTCTTATATATTCTCATAATATTATCATCAAACGTTGGCCCATCCAAAGACAAATATACCGAAGCTTTTTTTTCTGCCAGTCTTTTGGCTATTTTTTTTGTAATAAGCGTAGCATTTGTTGATATGCGCACTTCACCATCGAATCTATCTAGGAGATAATCAATCTGATCAAAAAACAACATCGGCTCACCACCGATGAGAAGAATAGTTTTAATATTCTTTATCCAATCTTTACCACTAAGTTCATTCCATAAATCAACCATATTTAGTGATTCTGTCTTCTGTATTTCATTGCCGTATACAATACAATATTTGCAATTTCCATTGCATGCATATGTTATTTCAATCCTTAAGTCTGTTAATGATGTCTCATAATAAACTTTTTTTAAATTCTCGTTTAGCGAATTTACCCAAAATCTTCCATAATCCTTTGCAAAATACAAAGAATTATTTCCTTTTATATCATATTCTAAAATATTATCACTCATGGACAAAATTGGTTATCAAAAATTTTTTAACCGCATTTCCTTTCTTTATATATTTTACATTTTCTAACGTAATAAAATCTCTTAAATAATTTGATATTATAGAACCTATCAACTACCTGCTATAGTTCATTACTAAAATGTCATTGCAAAAGCGTTCCACTATCTATCAAAATATTTTGTCCTGTCATTTTGCATTTTTCGCTTATAAGATAGTTGACTATGTTCCATACATCTTCCACTTTAATAATTCCATAAGGCATATTTCTATCGGCTGATGATATCATTTGTCTATACTTTTCATCATCTAATGCAATGCGTCTGATAAAATTTGTTTCAACCGATGCAAGTGCTACAGAATTAGCTCTTATATTATCTTCCAATAATTCTTTTGCTGATATTTTTGTAAGCATTTCTATTGCTGCCTTAGATACTGCATATGGTGCACTTTTGTTCTTTATTTTATAAACCTGATCTGAACTAAAATTAACAATTGAAGGATGACTGCTTCTTTTTAATAACGGAATAGTATATTTAGTCATATAAAATACACTATCAAGATTAACATCCATTACCTTTCTCCATTCTTCAGAACATAAATTTTCTATTTTGTTTCTTTCCTTAAAACAAAGAATCCCAGCCACATTTATCAGGCAATCTATCTTGCGTTCTTCTTTTTTTATATCCTCAATATAATTAACTACTTGTTCTTCATCACTTACATCGCAAATTTTACAATTAATATCAGCTATAGACACATCATGTAAATCGGCTCCAAAAACTCTATATCCTTTCCCTGCTAATTGCTTAGCAATATACATTCCCATACCCGAAGCAACACCTGTAACAATAGCTGTTTTTTTCAAACTTATGCTCTCCATTTTTGATTGACCATATTATTTATCGGATCCTTTGCCAAATAATTTCCATTATGGATATATGCCATTGCAGGGCATCCGGTATAATCATATTTCTTTTCTCTTTCTTTTAGCACTTGCTTAAACTCCCCGAATTGTCTGATTCCTTTATCAAGTAACCCCGGTTCCCACATTATTGAAAACTCTTTCTGATCAATTTTGGAAACCCATGAACATGGTGATACCTTTCCTCTTGCATCTATATGAAGAATCAAATCACCACCAGGACATGATAAACATTTATCAGAAACTCCATGTTGTCTTTTTATCTCAACTGCAATTTCATCCTTGTACTTCTCCGTAAGTTTCTCAATATTCGAATATATTTTGGGATACTGTGATTCGTCAATCAGCATTTCTCTATTCTCTTTTGCTCTCCCAACAGGAACAAGTATCGCAAAATTCACCTTTTTAACTCCCAATTTTTTTGCGACTACAACCATCTCCTCATGCTGATCAATATTATCATTCCATATCATACAACTAACCTTTGTTGTAACGCCATTTTTGTTAAGAAGTCTAAGAGCATCTACCATCCTATTATACGCCCCATTAATCCCTCTCATCTTATCATGGATTTCTCCTATACCATCAAAACTAATTGATACTATATCTACGCACTTTTTAATTACATTAATATGGTCACTAACAAACCATCCATTTGTTGCCAATGTAATCTTAATACCAAGTTCATGGGCATACTCAAGAACATCATCAATATGTTTATAAAGTAGCGGCTCACCACCTGAAATATATAATCTCTTAAAATCTTTCTCAACCAATTCATCAAGAAGTCTAAATATTTTATCCTTATCCATTCCTTCAAATCTATTTTCACCAGAATCATTCATACAATGAGCACATTTCATGTTACAATAACTTGTAATCTCTATAAATGCCCTTTTTTCACTTCCCCTATGTCCAAACAGACATGATATTCTTTCTCCCATTTCCACTTAATAATCAATTACTGATTATCCTTCTCCTTTTCATTATTTTGTTTATCTGTTTAGTAAATATGCTTTTTTTAAAGCATGTTTCAACAATACATCGCCATTCTTTAAACAAATATTACCATGTCCCGGCAATATCACATCTGTCTTATACATACTCAATTTCTTTATACTTTTATAGATCTCATTTGGATTGTAATATGGGTCACCTTTCCAACCAAAATTACAAGAATCTAGCTTCATGCCATCAGGTTGTAAAATGTCACCAGTAAAAAGAATATACTTTTCATCTGAACTAATCCTTACAGATAAACTCCCTCTAGTGTGTCCCGGAGTTTTAAGCAATTCAAAATTTACACCATTTATTTCCAACTTTTCGTCTTTATCAATTACTATATCCGGCCTAAAACATGAAAAACATTGTTCCTCATAATACGGCGTAATCTCATTCTCTGGTCCACCTTTCGTGCAGTAATCATAGTCTTCTTTTCCGACAATTATAATTGCCCCTTCGTCTTGAAAACGTTTTGCATTACCACAATGATCCACATGTGCATGTGTTAAAATACAATGTGTTATCCTTTTTTTTATTCCCCAACTACTAAGTGTTTCTTTTATGGTCTCGAATCCATATTTTGATTTTCCGCAATCTATTAAAATAATTCCTTTATCCGAAACTACTCCATATACATCGCCAATTGCATCACTATTTCCGACTGCCGAAAAAGCGCTTCCACTTAGCAAAAATATGTTTGAAGTTATTTTCATATTAGCTGGTCTCCCACTTGTAAAAATAATAGCTTAAAAACAAATATATACAAATTAAATTCTCATATCCTTGAGAAAACCTGTATGATAAATTGGTAACGCATTTTTCTGTGGGCACATTATTGTAAGATCAAATGATTGATCATCATCATTTGGATTCTTTGTAGACAACTGCACATTGTAACAAATCTTTTCCGAATAAATATTTAAAAACCAAGGATCGAATTCACAAATATATCTAATTCTATTACCGTTATCAATTTTCTCCTTTAGGTCTAGTTTCTTTTCATAATGTTTATATTCCCCGTAATTAGGCTCATTTTTAATTAGCACTTCTTCTTTACCATTCTTAAACACTATCCATAGTACAAAAACATGACCATAGTCATTTATAACTTTCTTATCATTGCATAGAAATTTCAGTACAACAACACTTTCCGTTTTGGAACAACAATTCTCTTTATCAATATCAACTATTAATCTCATTACATCATTTGCAATTTTAAGGTCATACTCTAAGATACCTTTATCAAGCCTATTTTCTATAAAACTTATTTCATCGTTTTCGTAATAAGCTTTCGAAACAGAATCCATGTAGTTTTTATACTTTTTATCTATATAAAATAGTTCATCTACAATGTTGAGTTTATTGTTCTCTAGGTATTTTTTATATAGAATACTCATCATATGCTGTTCTTTATTTGGATGTTCAAACATTTCTATAATATGATTTTCAAAACAATCATCCCATATAGAATTTACACGCCTCATTAATCCGGATATCACATATGAAAAGCCAAATTTATTTGCTATACTATATAATTCTTCATAATCTATTTTTTTATTTCTATGAAATTGGCATATTTCGTACAAATCTCTCAAACCAGTGCTTTCCATATCATAAACAGCCGTCGAATTACTAAATGCTCCTAAAAATAAATGAATATACGTAAATAGCTTGTTTACTGTTTTTAATTTATAATTTTCGATTTCAATCATTTCCTGATTTTCCCAAAAGGCTGAAACCAGATCATTATAATTGCTAAATATATCCATTTCTCCAGATATACTCTTAATCTCTATCAAAACATCATTTGGACTCATTAGTTGTATCTCATGATAATGAACCGAAAACCGTAATCCAATATCTTCCATAACCCCAACCTTCTTAAAGCCCCTATCTACTAATTTATCTACAATCTTATGAATTTCTTCTTTTTTTACCAAAAAATCCATATCTCCTGATTTTCTATAATATATATCACCATAAAGAATTTTAGATAATGGCAATCCTTTAATCCAAAGCATCTCATGTTCATCAAGAATTTTTCCCATGTATTCAAGAGTCTTTAACTGCTTATCGATATTATCTGTATTATTTCTAATAAAATCTTCATATAAATCGATAACACTTTGACTTTGAATACTTGATTTGTTCTTGATAATTGAATAAAATACTGGCAATATTTTGTTTTTTTCTGCTATTTTTAATACTTTTTGAAAATCTTGACTATTTACATCCACATTTGATAAATTGTCAATTTCATTCTGATTCAACTGTAAAATTGACATTAATTTCTCTGCTTCATTCATATTCCATTATCCTCCTAATATCATGGTCAGATTCTAGTAGATATCATATTTCCTGACTCATATCTTTTTAATCCTTTATAGAAAAAAACGGCAGTAAAAATGCAATACAACACAACCCATAAAAAAGCAAGAATAAAAACTTTTATATTCATCAAATGAAACATTTTAAGAGGGATATGAACTGCAATTCCTGCTGGTAACGCACTATACATAAGCACCCTTACAAATGGTCCATAAATTTTTTCCGGATAAGTCGAAAAGCTAACCAAAAACTCTGTAAAAAACTGAGCAATCAGTGATGCATCTCCAATATAAAATGTCAAAGTGTTTGCAAACAATAACACGGAAGTAAATACAAGTGCACATAAAATTGAGCCACACAAAAACCAAAACCAAGCTTTTAAATTTATAAGATAAAATAAACACATTAATATAATTCCATACAAAAAATCCCCAAAGGCAGATAAACTCGTTTTACAACATAGAACATTTACAAGAATATTTCCTGGCTGAAGTAAATACATATCTAATTCACCTGTGATAATAAGTTTAGTAATATTCACCGTGTTATCGCATAAAATGTGTGCTATACCGAACCCCGTACTTGTGACTGCCCAAATGAAAACAATATCTTGAAAATCATATCCAGCAATTCTCCCATCAATCTGAAAAAAAGTTATCCACCAAAAAAATAGAAACGCGCTGTTTGATATAATCATCCCGAAAAACTGTGTAAAAAATGCAGCTCTATATTCTAAAACAGATAACAAATTCATTTTTACCATATACCTAAGTATTCTCAACTGTTTTTTCAAAATCAGCCTCCATTTACCTGTATTCGCCTTATACCTCGACTATATACAAACAAGCATAGAATAATCGAAAATGTAGTCCAAACAATCTGCCCAGGAATCACCTCTACAATTACATCAAAAGAATAATTTACAAACAATTTTGCCGGCGCCCAGTATACATAAGAAAACGGCATACATTTAGCTATCGGTTGTAACCATATAGGAAGAAACTCTAATGGCAGAAACATACCTAATATAAAGCCAAGTTTCTGATAGATTAAGTATATTGCAAAATTATCTTCTATGGAGAATGCACACAAACCAATTGTCATCAAAGAAAAGTAATTCAAAACCATACTTAATAGCAATGATAAAACAACAGCGGGAATCTCATATATGCTAAATGTTGATAGTTTTCCTACATAAAGAATTCCCAAGAAAATTGCAAATGCGCCAAAAAGAATTGCATTTACCAAAATCTGTCCTAAATAGTTTGCAAATTGGAAAAAAAGATAATGTACAGGTCTACTAATTTGATATGCAATTGAACCCGTTTTGACATCTTCACTAATGGAGCTATGTACTGTGGTTCTGCATGCAAAAGATATAAATTCTGTTAATATCAAATACCAAACTATTTGGTTATACGAATAGCCCTCTACTCCTCCATTTTCGTAGATCATAGCCCATAAGTTCATAAATATATATATAAATACTGTATAAAAGCAGAATCTAGATAAAATGTTAGAGCGATATATAAATGCATTTGTAACACTTACTTTTATGATAGTAATATACTTCTTAATTATCATCAAAGCATCTCCCTTTATACATTGATGCAATTATATCTTCCATAGGAGAATCATTAATTGTTATATCCATTACATTTCCCATACCTAATATTATCGTTACAATATCCCCTATAGAGTTCATTTTCGTATCTACTCTCAATGTATACTTAACATCATTTTCATTTTTTGCTATAATCACGCCATTAATTTGGGGAATTCTCTTACGATTTCCGAAGCAAACATCTATCAGTTTAGTATTAAGATACCTACTTTTCATCTCATCTATATTTGAATCCCAAATGATTTTTCCTTCATCAATTACCACTGCTCTTTTACAAAGGTGCTCAATATCCGCTGGATCATGACTTGTTAAAAATACTGTTGTTCCTAATTTCTTATTTCTATCCAAAATAAGATCCCTAATAGATTGTTTAACAACAACATCCAAACCAATTGTAGGCTCATCTAAAAAAAGAATGTCTGGGTCATGCAGCAACGATGCCGCGACTTCGCACCTCACTCGCTGCCCTAAAGACAATTTTCTAACTGGTGTTTTTAAAATTTTCGACAATTCAAACAATTCAGTCAGTTCATCTACACGTTTCTTATAATCACTCTCTTTTATTTCATAAATAGCAGCAAGCAACCTGAAACTATCCAACACAGGAAGATGCATCCACAGCTGCGACTTCTGTCCAAATACTGTTCCTATCTTCATAGTTAATTCTTTTCGATTATATGTAGGAGATAACCCTAAGACCGAAATATTACCACTCGTAGGGTACATAATACCGCATAACATTTTAATATATGTTGACTTACCCGCACCATTAGGACCAATAAACGCAACCATCTCTCCTTTTTCTACATCTAGGCTGACCTTCTTTAGAGCTTCAACCGTTCTCCACTCCGGTTGAAATAAGCCTTTTATTCCAGCTTTCAATCCCTCTTCTTTTTCCCTAACTTTATAGACCTTTGTTAAATTTTCAGTCTTAATCGCTTCCATATAATTTATCCTTGTCAAACTTTTTTCGTTTAATTTCCGACTGTACCTTTTGGAGACTTGTATTAGCAACTATATACTTGCACATATCTTCCCAATTACATTCCTCTTCTATCTGATTACTATATATATGCTTTATTAGGTTATTATTTTTTTCTTTTGAAGACATAAAATACTTACACATAGATTCTTGTAAAATGATATTTTTCTTGCTCCATCCTACACCAAGATCGACCAATAATTTCAAGGAATTTCTATGATTTTCATCACGATAAAAATCCATAATTCCATCGCTGATATCCGATGTCTGAATAAACGGTAATCCAATAAAATATACACATTTTTTCAAAATTTTAGACAAATAGTTTATAAGACACAGCGAAAACATATGCTTTACTGACGAAACAACTACCACTTTGCTAGAATCTATACAAAATGGAATAAATTTCCATAACATATCTATATCCAAATTGAATTTTATCCCATCAATCAAAAGCTCTACCCCAGTATTTCTCTCGCGACTAATTCTTAAAAAACCATTATGCAATGATTTTCTAAAATGATTCATATCCAAATTTAAATAATCAGGATGAATAAGCATTTTTTCATTCAACTCTTCTTCTCTAATTCTAAGATAAAGGCTATTTTTTTGTTCAAAAGAAAGTTTTTGTTGGCAAACCCTACAAAACAAATCGTCTCCTTTCTGTTGAACCAATTGCATATCCCTTTTTATGCCATGGAACCTATCAATTTCGGTTTTAGCAATTTCTACTCTCCCGCAATCACAAACTGCTATTAGTTCCTTTTTTACCTGTATCTCTCCAGCATTATATAATTCAACAATTATGGATTTAACTCTATCAATGTAATCTACATCTAAATACAACGATTTGCGCTCAATAAAATCAAACTTTCGTATAAATGCTTCGCATTCATTATCACTGTATGATTTGAATGAATGGAGTTCGTTTATTCCCAAATAGTATTTTCCATTAAATAAATTTGCTAAATATTCCCCCATAATAGCAGTTGAGAAATAAAATGGCGTCCGCATTGAACTCATCGGTTGAAACGGCAAACTTATAAAACTAATATCGCTCATTTTTAATAACCTCTTATTATTCTTAATAAATACAAAAACACCTCTTACGTATATGAATGATATTTTAAAACTGCATTTATCTCTTTGGGCCTCAATCTATATAAATCAGATTCTTGAAAAAACTTAAAATCTTCAGTATATTGTTGCTTTGAATCCGGACAATGAACATAACTAAAAAAAATCGTATCCTCATCATTTGGTAATTCAGTAATAACACTTTTTTCTATGTTAGCCTTTCTCAAATTTAGATGAATAGAGATGGTTCCATTTTTTGTATCATTCATTCTAGATCTAATTTTTTTCTTTACTTCTAATGTATCTTGAATCATTTTTTCGTAGCTTACATCTTTATGAAGAATCAGCAATAAACCATAATTTCCAAAAAAGTATTTATTAAGATACGCATGTGCATGTACATGCATTTTTATTGTTTTCGCTTTTGTATATGTATTATGGTATATTTGATCCAATACTTTGTCCCAATTGGGTATTCTATAGACATGCTTCAATTCAAAATTATAGTCTCTAATATACTCAAATATTTCTTCGACAATGACTGCCGAGCTAGGATGCAATAATAAATATGTATTTTCCATCACCCTTTTCCCTTTGATGATAATTTATTTATCTACAGGATACACAGTTACATATTTTTCCTTAGAATCCTTTTGATAATAAATCCAGTCGGAACATTCACTGCATGCACCAACATATATTCCTTTTGTTAAATTTTCTTCAATTTTCTCTAATCTTCCATTTTCCATCAATTTTTCAATCGAATAATCGTATTCTCTCAAATTTCCAAGTGAATTTTTTGCCTCAAAATCACAAAAACATGTTACAACTCTACAATCACTTAAAATTCCTATTCGTTTATCAAGATTAACACACAAGCCTCTCTTAACAGAATAATCATGATTTTGTTCACTAAATAAATCTAAAGATACGCTATTTGATCTATTAGTAAAGTTATGAAAAGCTGCATTAATTCCATGATCATGAAAGAATTTTATAAACTCTTCTTTCCCCTTTCCCGAATCCGTGTCAATCATAACCGCCTGTACTTGAGTAGAAATATTGTGATCATCGATATATTTCTTGAACTTAAATAGATTATCTAATACTTGAGGAAGTCTATCGCAGCCTCTTGTCCTCTTATATGTATCTCTATCCAAAGTTGATATTGACACAACAACATATTCTAATCCTGACTCTGCTATCGCCTCTCTTCTTCTATCATCAAGCAACGAACCATTTGTAGATATTCTTGTTTTTGCGCCTTTGGACTTAATATACTGAACGCATTCAACAAAGTTGGGGTTAGCAAGAGGTTCTCCGTAAAAATGCAGCCATACACCATTCTTATTAAATAGCTGATAATTGTTATCAACAATCTTATAAAATTCATCCATCTGCATATGGCTCCCTCTGGATCTAGTAACGCAAATGGGACATTTATAATTACATATACTTGTTATCTCAAGATTATTAATTTCAATTTTTCTCATATAAAAGTAGAATCGCTTTCCCTTATTTTTTTTGATTTTCATATATACTCAACACGTTCTGTTAAAGTATCTATTAATTCATTTTTTTTCATATTAAATTGTTTTTTTTCATAATCATTTAAATCCCAAAAATTCGTTTTTCCTGGGATATCTGATATTACAACAAAAGCAGATAATAGATTATTATTTTCCTTTGCCGCCTGAGCGCAACCCGCTATTTCCATTTCAACTATATTACAATTATCCAGCAAAGCTCGTTTTTGATATCGATCTGCAACATTCCCCAACATACATGGAGAATAGCCACCTTTTACCGTTTTATACCACCCCATCGATAACAGATCATATTCTTCACTACTCTTACATACTCTTGCTATCTCAAAAATGTTTCCGACTTCTATATTCTTTTCTAAACCTCCTGCATATCCATAGAAAAAAACATGTACATTTTCAAAGCCAAACATTACATCTTGCGCTGACATACCTTGTGGAATGAACACTACCATTCCTCTTTTGCTATTTTTTTGATAAAACAATGCATTTTCAAAAAAGCAATTCATTTTCACATCTTCTGCTGATAATCTATCACAGAATTTTATAAATGCTGAATGTATTGGCGTAATAATAACAATGTCAACATTACATTTCTTTCGTCCAAGTAGTGTCATATTTATTTTTTCTTTTTGTTGCATTGAATTCTCGTTCAAAATCACTACTCCCCACAATAATTTGTCTGACAATTCCCGACAAAATCAATATCCATGAAATAAACATACTAATTCTATTTATGCATAATACCACTAGCTCAATCCCAGCAATAGCCATCTTAACAGGATTATTGTTAAAAATCTCATGAGCTGTCACCGTTTTACTCTCACTCACTGTCACAAACTCATTCATCTTTCTGTCACTGTTTCCGGGGCTTTCGCCCCGGTTTTACTCTGTTCCGCCTACCATCTCGTGGTCGGCAACAAACCTTACCATGTGTTCGTCTATCAGACGCTTTTGCTGCTGACAGGCATACATCAGTGTTTTCTCACTGATTCGGTTGATCATTCTCGGAATCCCGGCAGGCACCTTGAAGATTGCGTCCTCAGCTCCGCTGGTAAACACATCCTGTTTCACCCCTGCATACGCCATATGTGCTGCGATATATTTCCCTGTTTCTGACCTGTCCAGACGGTTCAGCACGATATTCATGTCGATTCTCTGCCGGATTGCTGCATAGCTCTGCAGTCTTAACTTCTGCTCCCACAGTTCCGTCTGTCCCACCAGAACCAGGCTCATGGGGCTGGCAGAATCAAACCGATAGTTCAGCAGGAACCGGAATTCCTCCAGTGTTTCTTTTCCAATCAGATGCGCCTCATCCAGTACACATACTACCCGTTTTTTCTGCACACTCCTGACGTTTTCTATCTCCTTCTGTAGCTTCCTCTTGGAATCTCCTCTGTAAAAATGGGTTTCCAGTCCCATCTGATCCAGAAGTCCGGCATACAGCCATCCTAGTGTCAGCTTTGAATCTGATAGATATAAGAGCATGTATTTATCCTTCGGAAGCCTTCCTTCAAACATCCGGATCAGTGTGGACTTCCCACATCCCGGGTCTGCCGTAACCACTGCAAACAGTTGTCTGTCAGCTGCATAGGACAACCTTCCGATTGCATCTTCTATCTGCGGTGATACATACAGCCTGTCCGTTGGTACATCTCTGGAAAAAGGGGTGTTCATCATCTCAAAGTATGCTTCATACATTCTGTCCACCTGCCTTTCCATAATCGCCAAAGGAAAGTGCATTCGCCATCAGCTGATGATCTTCTTTGTATTTCTTTTCCAGTGCATCCAGAAATCTCGATGTCTCCGGCACCCGGTCTGTCATTCCAACCGGTAACACCGGCTTTTTATCACAAAACGCACTGATTCTTACGCGGTGTGCCATGACTGGCTCCATATCCCGGTACAGCACCTTTATTGTTTCCATATTCATCGGGTCATAGGCGATTTCCACCTCTGCATTTGCCAGTGCTGCACTGGCTTCATATTTGACATCTCCAAAAGAAAAACATCCTGCGTTATCCAGTTTTCTGCTTTCATGATGGAGAAATGCTTCACTTACTACCGGCGTATCCAGAAATACCAGTCCCCTGGTATCCCTTGTAAACTCCTGTAAGGGCGATATCCCTTCCGAAGACACTTTTACTCCATGGGATTCATAATACTCCTTTATCCCGTCATGGGCTTCTTTCTGGTAGTCCTGCTCCAGAAAATATTTCCATTTCTGGTTTAACTCCTCTAAAGAATGCACCTGTGCTATCCGTATCTCTGCAATGAACTGGTCTACCTTCTGGTGAAATTTTTCCACCTTGCCCTTGGACTGGCAAGCCCTTGGTTTCGCATGAAGCACACGGATTCCCAGCCTTGCAAGCGCCGTATGAAGCTGGTTTGAAGTGTACTGTGTTCCGTTATCAAGATAGCAGGCATCACACTTTCCATACTTTAGGATTGCCTTATGGAAAGTGTCTTCCACCACTTCCTGACTCTGGTTATCATAGAACTCCGACTGCACAATAAACCTCGAATAGTCATCGATCAGCGATGACAGATAAGTCTTAACCAGCGTTCCGTCCCTCAGGCGGATATCCGGTCCATACTTGATATCTCCCTGCAACAGTTCCATCCGGTGCGGTCTGCAGAATCGCCTTGATGTAGTTTCCCGCTTTTCCGTATAGCGTTTCATCTGCTTAACTCCCATTCCTGCATTATACAGATACCTCTGCAGTGTTGACGCTTTGATGACTCCCGGTGCTGCATAGCCTTCTATCTCCAGTATCTTTATGATCTGGCGGACACTTTGTTTTGGCACCTCACGTTTTAACAGGATTGCTTCTCCTACGATTTCATCGTAGTTCTCCGGCAGTGCCTGGCTTCTTCTTTTTTCACGGTTCATCGGACGCAGTACCGTGAACGCATCCTCACGGTACTTTGCTTCATACCGGTACAGACTTCTCTTGGAAATCCCGTTTTTTTCTGCTATCTCTTCCCTAAGCTGGCGCTTCTTTGCTTCATCCAGCTCCTCATCCAGAAGCGGTGCTATCATCTGATAGCGTTTCAGTGCTTTCTCATCCTGCCATTTCTTCACTTCCTTACTCTGCATAAGCGTTACCTCCTTTTGAGATAACCTTATTACAAAGTAAACGTGACAGCACACAAAAGTAGGTGCATAAATCCTACCCCACCGGATGCGGTTCTATCCGTCCTGCGGAGTTATATATAAACCGGGTAACTACTGAGAGCCACCCTGGGCTTATCCTTTCCCTAAGTTCCTTCAGCAAAGACTCTCTGGATTTCAGGAACCCAATATCCAAATCCAGCAGATGATGCAGCATCGATTTCATCTGTCCGTTGATATTTACTCCATTATGGCTTAACCACCATTTCCAGTGATTCATGGTTGCTTCACATGGATAATCCTCTGTTCCCGGATCATCCGGTCCAAGTACATCATCCAATACATCCTCAATAATCCCGGTACCATAATGCTTGTACGGAACCATACAGTCCGGAAGCTCATTATGAAGTCTTCTGCATTTTTTGTTGGTACATTTCAAGCGGTTAATAGAAAACCAGTTTTTCCTGCCACCTGCTTCTTTATGAACCCGTAGCTTCCTGTCCCTCCTGCATAGAGGGCACCCACACACAGGACAGATGGCATCTTCTTCACTGATTACAAAAAATATCCTCTTTACACTCTAACCGATACTTTGATATGATAACCATGGTAGTGATACCATCATGGATCCTGGAATGCCCTACTCGCCAAAGAAGAGATTCCAGGATCTCTTTCTTTCTATTATTCTCTGGTGACAGTATATCGGTTAATTCTGTGACAGGCAATCAAATCTGTATTAAGTCAAGCTGAGAGGGGTGCAACAATATTATCAAGTCTTCCTTTTCTCCTTCATACTTGTCATATGCTACTCCACATTTACTTAATATTTTTTTGATGCAATTGTTTCTTTTTTGTCATAATATTTATCTGATAAATATATAATTTTTTGTATTCCACTTTGGACAATAAATTTTGCACATTCGTTACATGGGAACAATGTAACATACATAATCGCACCTTCTAATGCCTCTGTATTACCTTTAAAATTGCATTTACCTCTGCATGAATCACATAAGCATACTTACTTTCGAACCATTCTCCCTCTTTTTTCCAATTAAAACATTCATCCCTAATTGCATTTGGCGTACCATTGTATCCTACAGAAAGAATTCTATTATCATTGCTCACAATGCATGCTCCTACTTGCGTAGAATGATTATACCGGCACATTTTGAGCCACCTGTCCGGAGTTTGAGAGCCACGCTACCGGCTCAACAGAGCCAGACATTCCGGCAATTCAGAGCCACTTTGCAGACTCATGACATTTCTTGTAACGTTCTTGTATATATGGATCCTTAAACACTCTGTTCTGATAATCAATTAATCTAGTCAAAGCCTCTCGTATTGTTACTTTCGTTGATGGAATCAATTCAAATCTTTCTACATCACAAGGAGAGTGCAATAAAAAATGTATTTTAAGAGGAACTTTATATTTCATCACCAATTCTGTAAGTGTTTCAACATTATTATTAGGCATCATCGTTGCAAGAGCATAACTTATCTCTCTTTTATGGAACCATCTGAAAAATCCTTGAAAGTTCCTAAACTTTTTAAATTATTTGTTATTTCTTGGATCATAATTATTTTTAACGATTCAACCTCGTCCTTTCCTTTTTATTTATCCCAATAGTACAAAACACACAATATCAAGTGCATATTTGTTTTTAGCCATCACAAATATGTCCTTATATTTGTTTTCTAACTTACTATTTAGCAAATTCTTTACCTCTTCCTAACACCAATGATGCTCCAACAATAAAAATTGCCATATTAATACTTCTTATTATATGTATAACGTTTAACACCATTGCGACCAATAATATTGCTTCTTCTAAACACAAAAGAATTCTGACTCTTCTCTGATATACTTTACGCTCAATTGAATCTAATTGTTTCATTGAATTATCTATCGGTGCTATTAACCAGATAACACTGCCAGCCACCAAACTATGTGCTAGATAAAATGTGTTTGTACGTTCATATATCACAAATACAACAAAAGATACCATCAACATTCCCACGGAAACAAATAAACAACCAACTTTGGTTTTCGCATGAAATCCACCTGCATTTTTTCGCAGAAAAAACCAGAATATCCATAACAATATTGCTTCCAAGATATGTCCAAAACCAATTCCTATTGCTAAAATTAAAACTATACCTAACAAATTCCCCGATAAACTTTCCAGACCAAATTGAACTATTTCTTTATCTTCTTCTGAAATAATTCCTTCTCTGGAGAAGGAATCTGTTAGGTATTCAGTTAATTTCAAAACTTACGCAGTTTTTTTACGCTCACCGGCTCTTTGGGCTGATAATTCAACCATGCACATGCTGTATTTGCTTCCAAACGAGCAGACTTTTTTGCCATATGTACAATGGTTTCTTTTACCTTCCTTGAGATTCTCTGCATTTTTCCCACCACCTTTCGAGAACATTTTATCAAAAAAAATCTCAGTGCCGTTACATGTCATAATTTGTATATATAATTGTCATATTTTATAATTACATACTAAAAAACGAAGAGCATGGCCATTCAAACCATGCTCTTCATTCCTTATACTCTATCTTCTGTCTGCATCATATATAAGACTAAATTGACACAAAACATATTATTATGTATTTTCGTTTCCATTGTCCCTTCATACGACTCTACAATCTTTTTGACACTTTTTAATCCAATACCATGCTTCTCTTTTTCTTTTTTGGTTGTTCTCCATATTACTTTATCATCTTCCAGCTTCATATCCATTCTGTCGATACCCGGATAACTATTTTCGACTTTAATCCTTAGCACCCCCTTATTTAATATCATGCATATATATAAATACCGATCTTCTGTTTGTCTTGCTGCTTCAATCGCATTTTCTAATAGATTTCCAATTAAGATATTAACATCAAAGTAATGCTTAAGAGACTCCGGCAATACTATTTTTGATTTGACGGTCTTCAATTCCTTCCGTGCTCTACGCAGCATATAATTCAATACACTATCGATCTCTGTATTGCCTGATGCAACTATTTCATCCTGATTTTGTATAAAAGCCTCCATATGATCTATATATTCCTGTATTTTTATGGTATCATATCTGTTTGCCAATAATTTTATTTCATTCATATGATGCTTCATATCATGTCGCAATGCCTTTACTTTTTCTTCCCCCTGCATGATAACTTCCAATTGATTGGAATAAATTTGTACCTGTTGTTGTAATAGTTCCGCTTCATATTTTTGTATAATGGATCGAAGGAGCATATTATACAAATATAACATAAGAAAGTTTATAATCAGCATTCCTATACTTACAATAACAATTCCCATATCCTTGCAGGTATTTGAATAGAATAAAATACCAAGCACCAAAATACTGCACAGTGGGATAAGCAGTAACGGAAACTTATACGGCACCTCGGCATCTCTTTTGATCTGAACAATCTTTTCAGCCAATAGTTCACATATGAACATAAGTAATACGGCAATAACCGCACATACCTGACTATGAGCCTCCCCATCTCTGTAATCAACAAACGGCAAGGTTGCTATATTATCGCAGATCATCATCAGTACATATATGGAACAGGTTGTAAATAGGATTGTTTTTACCGATCTTGTATATAGGAAAACAATCAGACCCATACAGATCACATTGCATGAAATATTGATCCACGCAGTATGAAAGATCAGAAACAATGAGGTATTGGCAACATAAAACACCGCATACGCAACAAGCTCTACTTTTTTATTAACCCTCCGATCACTGAAAAATATAGAAATAAATCTATAAATAAGATACATACGAAAAAGATTTGTTGCCATACACATTACAATATCTAACATAACTATCCGTCCTTTAAAAGTATATCCCTAACCTTTTTTCGATAGGGTATGCTGATTGCTAATACCGTACCATCCATCAGTTCTATCGATTCGTATGCATATCTGAAAATATGATTCTGATTCACTATGAATGATTGATGTATCGTGATAAAATCTTCATTCAGATATTTATTAACATCTTTTAATCTTCCATAAAACTCAAATACTTTCTTTTCCGTCACTATCTTAATTTTTCTTCTTTCACTCTCTAGATAACAAATTTCTCCCATAGAAATGTAATAGTGATCTTTTCCTTTTTGAAATTCAAATCTTTCCTTTTTTTTGGTAATTACTCTTATTGCCCGTCCTATAACGTCGTCTAACTGCTCTTTTAAAATTGGTTTTACGAGAAAATCCAAAGGCTGTGTTCTGAATAACTGCTGTGCATAGGATGCTTTTCCCGAAATATAAATGATCTGCATTCCCATATTATCTAAATAATTTCTTATGTAATCTCCAACTTCTATCCCCGTCATTTTAAATAATTCTATATCTAATAATAAAATATCCAAATGATTACCTTTCGCCAGATAATCTTTCAAACTTTCTCCAGTATACCAGACATTCACCTCAATTTTAACATGATTTTCTTTGGCATACCCCATTAACATTTCTTCCATCTGGGAACATATATTTTCCCCATCATCACAAATTCCAATATAATACATCTCGCCCCTCACACCAATTCTCATATGCCTATCTGTATTACAAAATAAACTTTCACAAAAAGACAGTAAATAACTTGTTACTTATATGCGTCTATGACCTTATCAGTATATCATGCACAAGGCTTTCCAGCTATTAGAAAATGTATTATTTTTTGTAATTGTTTGTGTTCCTCAAAAGCTCATTATTCTATTGTCTGTGGGTACTTTTATGTTATAATGAAATCAGAGGATAGCGGCATTGACCAGCTATCGTGGTGTCGAAGCAATTGACTGTGTCGGCATGCAGCCGGTTGCGGAGCCTAACCTTGGGTTATGCGGTAACCTCAAACCGAATAGGTTCCCCGGAACTGAATGAAAACGCTTTTAAGGGTCTTGCATGTGCAAGGCTCTTTATTTTTTACAAAGGATAATTCTCATTGTGATCCGTTTTTCAATGTAACATATACGCCGTTCTGAATCTTTGATTTTTTCCAAAATTGCAATATTATGACACCATGGAATTTATGCAGACACCGTCTGCACAAATTCCCGATCTAAATAAGTCTCGACAAGTTTTGCCATATATTTTTTATTCCTGCAATTTACTCCGCGTCCACCAGGCGGTCCCTTAGTGGATCCCCTTCCATATCTTCTTTTTCAAGCAGCATCTCCTGTGCTTTCGTATCCTGTGCAATCGCACGCATAATCAGATTCAGATCCTCCGGTGAAAACATTCCCACGCAGGCCGACAGATCTCCGATATTGTCTCGATTCACCTTAAGACATCCACCACCGGATAACGCAATATTAAGCACCTTGGATTTATCGCTCATATCTCCCAGGCAAATACTGTTTGTCCTTTCGTCACAGACAAAGGTTACCCCATTGTAGGTAATGACGCCATCCTGTGCCAGTTCTCCATACGGAACATTGGAATTCTTATGGGAAATCTCCAACGTCGGCTTCTTCCCGGTGCTGACTGCTTCATAGATTCTCTTTGCCTCTGCCTTCTCTTTCTGCTGTTCGGCACGTTCCTCCTGCTGCTCCCTGACGTCTTCGATCTGCTCATCCACAGATTCCATGAGCTTTTTCCATTTGGACTGGGTATAGGAAGCTCCGCCTGTCGGAATTTCTTCCTCCGTTTCGTTATTCTTTACTTTGTCGAAAATCTCCTTCTTATAATTGGCAATCAGCTCCATGTAATCTGCATTTTTGCTCTGACTGCTGTTGCTCACAGATGTGTTTCCTGTGTAGCGTTCTCCTGCTGCATAAGCGTTAATCTGCATTGTTCTCCCTCTCCTGTTCTTTCATGCTCAGAGCCGCACGCGTCCCTTCCTGCGCTTTTCTTCATACATCTTCCGGTCTGCCTTTTTCACACATTCATCAATGCCCGACTCATCAAGCCGGACATAGCCCATGGATGCCGAAAACGGATATGCTGTTTCCTGATCCTCTGCTTCCAATGATGCCCGGAAGCACTGACAGACTTCTTCAAAGCATTCTATACTGACATCCGGAGCCAGTACGCAGAACTCATCTCCTCCGATGCGGTAGCATTCTCCAATCGGGCCAAAATGCTTTTTCAGATACGACGCCAGCTTAAAAAGTGCCTCATCTCCCTTATCATGGCCATGTTCATCATTGATGATCTTCAGACAGTTCATATCCGCAATCATAATAATCCAGGAAGGTGGATTCTTGTCTTTCTCCTGCTCCGGATCTCTTTCTGCATCCCGGATCTTCCGGATGGTACTTTCAAATGCTGTACGATTCTCAAGTCCGGTCATGATATCCTTGAATGCCAGTTCCTTATAGAAGGAATGCTTCGCCTCCTGAATACGCAGAATGGCAATCTGCCGCAGAGTATCGTAGCCGAGATATGCGATGAGGAACAGGATTCCGACCCTCATAAAAATACCGACACGCCCTGATGGAACCAGATAATACCATGTAATATCCGCTGTTCCGAACAAAGTCAGGATCAGCATCGCCTTGTAAATAAAATAATCCTTAGTTCCATACGGCTTACGACGCATCGTAACAAACCCGGCGATGAGCCCTGCCAGAATCAGCAGGAACAGAAAATGCACCGCTGTTATCATCTGCATATAATAAACCAGTCCGGTAATCTGCAGCAGCTGCTGAATTAAAAAATTCCCTACCGAAAGATAAAACAATGCCTTCATGTACCACTTATCCCGCATGGATTCATATGTCAGGATAAATGCGGTAATCAATACAGGCAGCATACTGAAGCAGGCAAACAGCACAAACGATGCCCGTGGAATGTTACCGGTAAAAAGCTGTGTGACACGTGCCTCCAGCACTCCCCAGATTCCTGTTATCACTGCCAGAAGTCCCAGATAACACATTCGGGATGCGATCACACCCTCATGCCGCATAATAAGTCCCATAATCAGAATTGCCACACCAAGGATCACTGCAATCACGCCAAGAAGCAGAAATACGATTCCCTGTCTGGCAACCATATAAACAAGGCTGGCTTTTGTTCCTGTATAAATTGCAGGCAATTCCCCCGCATACTTATTCACCTGCGGTACAATCTCAATACGCAGCTCCTTCCCCTCATAGGAGGCCGGCATCCGGATCAGACGCCAATAGGAGCCCTCCAGCATGGGAAATGGTAAGCTTCTGTCAGGATCCTCCCAGATCCTTTCCTCATCCAGATAAACACGGATATAGGCCTGCTTACAGTAAAACAGGATAGTATTTCCCAAAACCGAATCCTCATCCAGCTTTCTGCGGATAACGATCGTATCTCCTGCTTTAGCTGTTATTTTACCCGGTAATACTGTTTTTATCTCTTCTCCGTTACAGGAGACATACACGTTTCCCTGCAGATCCCGTACGTCTTCATTATCGAATGCAGTAATTCTGCTTTCCTTTGGGAAACCAATCCACACATACATAATCAGAATCAGCAGCAATAATATGCCGACGATTCCGCTTCTTCGTCTTATTCTGTTTATCTTCTGTTTCATAACACGACTCCCCTTTTCGGTTATTCCCCCGGTACTTCTTTTGCTGCTCTATTTCTATCTCCCCGAAAAAGAAATATCTGCTCCATTTCTTTCTAACTTATCAAAATAATTATTATATTTCTATGAAATAAGAGGCTGTCCATATACCACTTCCCGGAAGCTCATTTTCCCATGCCCGATCCTTCAGTTCTCCTTCATATCCCTCGCTGTCACATCGCCCATACCAGGGCTCAATGCAGATAAACGGAGCATTCTTCTTCGGTGGAGACCAGATACCGAATAGCGGAGCATCCATACGGACCGTCAGATATGGGGTACCGTCCGCATAGCACAAAGCCACTTTCTGTGCCTGATGATGCTCTATTACCAGTGCATCATCATCAAACAGATTCCCGGTAACCGGAAGAATGCCATCCCGCAGCTCATAGACCGTACTGCTGCCGGTTGCCATTCCGTCCTTATTAATCTTCGTACTTACCACCTGCTGCTTTTCGTCAAATCTAAGGACATAATCCGTCTGCTTCGTATTCTCCTTAACCGGACAGTTAAATGCCGGATGCCCACCGATTGCAAAAAACATGGTCTTATCCGAAGGATTTTCTACCTGCCAGCAGACCTCCACACTGTTCCCTTTAAGCTTATAGCCCAGCTTTAACACGAATGCGTACGGATATTTCTGCAGGGTTTCTTCGTTGCTATGAAGCTCAAACCAGATTTCCTCCTTGGCCTGACTAATCAGTGTAAACTCCATATCCCTCGCAAAACCATGCTGATTCATGGCATATTCTTTGCCATTCACACGATACTTTTTCTGATTGACACCTCCGACGAACGGGAACAGCACCGGTGAGGTTCTTCCCCAAAAAGCCGGATCTCCCTTCCACATATATTCCTGATTATCATGAATTCTCTTTAATGACTTTAATTCTGCTCCATGCGAATCAACTGTAACGCAGAGAAGTTCATTTTTCAATTCATAGACTGCCATATAACGCCGCCTTCCTTTCCTGTTTTGAAAAAGGCCATTGCCGGAGCAATGACCTTAGTCACATTTTTAGTGTATACTCAATTTATCATTTCGTCAATGCAAAAGACTCATCCGGGTATCCAATTAATATCATCGGTTTATCCATAACTGAGTGTTAATGTCATCGAGGTTATGTCATACGGCATGAACGGTGGCGAATATCCGGTTTCTGATTGGTAAACATAAAGCTCCTCCCCGGATGGAGAAATCAGAACCGGACAGGAACCTCCTGATGTGTTGCCCGCATCCGTACATAATTCCATATGCAGGTAATCCCCCTCCATGCACCACACCCCTCTGAAAAGCAGGGTATATTCCTCATTATCCTCAAAACGGTGATAAAGCCTTGCAAGACCGGCAAAATCCGGGTCACAGTCTCCATAATGCAGCTCCAGCGTCCAGTCTTCACACACCCACGTCGTATCCGCCAGTCCCTCATTTGTGGGCGGAAGCCACCAGTCATCTCCCGGTGGATCCGCAGTGTCATTTCCGGCACTCATAAGCTCATCTAAGCGGTTCAGATCCATGAGCTGTACCTGCTCATCATAGCCGGCCGGCAGAATCATTGAGCCATAATCACTGACCTGCGGATACCAGTGTGTCTGTGCTCCGTTTCCTGCAATTATATTAATCTCAACATCCGGCTCCTCACGAAATTCCTCAAAAACAGCATACAAAAGTATCGGTTCTGCATTCTCACTTCGATAAAGCACTTCATCCGTCTGTGGCTGGCTGCCATCCGGTGTAGGAACCCAGATCACATGATTCACCGCCAGTGAGGTTTTTTCATCCCGCGGCACAACACAAAACAGATTGCCGTAACCGGCTCCCAAAATACGATCTTCCGGGATTTCTGCCAGAAAGGGCAGCTCGGCAAGCAGATCAGGATTATTGTTCTGTATCCAATCCGAAATCGTGGACTTATCATTTTCTTCACGATATCCCAGATATGCGACAGCACCGGCCAGCTGCTCTTCCTCCTCCATCCGGTTTCGCAGCTCCCAGACCGTCCATCCGGTCTGATCTTCGTCTGTCAGTGTTTCGTCTGTCTCTATCTCCCCGGAAATTTCCTCTTCTGTCTCTGCGTTCTTTCCATCGTCCGTGTCCTCTTCTGTATCCGTTTCTTCCATCTGCTCTTCAGTGGGCGCTGACGGCAGGACACCTGTCTCCTGTTTCCTTCCCTTTCCACAGGCAGTTATTCCGATCAGCATGAGAAGAAGCAAAACCCACACCATATAACGTTGAAATCCAATTTTATGCATATTATATTTCTCTCCCTTCGTAATCATCCGGTACATGCTCTTCTTTTCGCGCACCGGATTGTCACTCTCCGTCTGCCTGCTCCAAAAGCCGACCGTTAAGCTCTTCAAAATATTCCCGGAGCTGATTCATCGTCCGTGCATCCGGCTGAACCGTCATCTGCTTACCATCCGAATAATACAGCGTTACATACCTTTTGGACTTGAAGGACGATCCTGCTGGAAATGTACTGAAATCCACCGACTGCAGCATCTCCCCGACCGGCTCCCAGTATTCCTTCGTAAGCGTTAATCCGACATGCTCTTCTCCGGTTTTCCCCATATAATATGCATGGTATATCCATCGGTTCTCCTCATGCACATCACGATTAAACTGATAGGAAAAGCGATTCCTCTTCGTTCCCCACAATCCCTGCTGTCCAAAGAAAATCCCGTCAATAACCGGTGCCTCATAATACACAATTTCCGCACCCGTGGGATGAACGATTTCCTCCATAATCTGCAGCACGGTCCCGAAACGACGATCATTGGGAATCCTGTACTGTTTACGGTATTCCTCTCCGTCATCCCCAAGAAAGGTCAGATAAAAGGTCTGGATATCCGGTCCGTCCGTCACCCCGATTTCAGGCATCCGGTCTGCCAGACTATCCTGCCCCGGCTTTACCTCCACAAGCAGTGGTTCAATGGCTCTTACCGCATCCTCAAGCTGCTCCCATTGCTCCGGTGAAACCGGCTGATTTTCCACTGTCCGGTAATCCTCAAAATATTCCTCTTCCTGGTTTTCCGGATCATCCTCTCCGCTGGAAAAGTATCTGGCGCTCACAACCCTGTCCTTTCGGATATCCATGGAAAGATCCGCTCCGTACAGCATTCCGTTCACGTTATGATAGTCTACCCCTACCAGTCCGTCCTGTTCGTGATCCTGCTCCGGATCATTCTCCTGCTGCAAATCCATTTCCTCTGTGCCCATCGTTTCCCTCTCTCCATTTTCAGAAAGTCTGCTGATTTCTCCCCGGGCCGAACAGCCTCCTGTCAACACACACACAAGTCCCAAAACCCATAGCATGCTTCCATAACGCTTCATCCTCATGAGCTTCCTCCTTTTCCATTACGATGCCCGGATTTCCTGGTCAGAATCAATAACTGATCCTGTTTTTCAGCGGAATCTTCCATTCCAGCTCCTCATAAGGAATTCGTATACTCGGCATTCCTGACGCATACGCAGCCACCTCATATTCGTAGAAATAATAGACCAGTCCGGTTTCATCCAGATAGCAGTCACCAAGGTAAAATCCATTCCCCTCATAGCATCCGGCATATTCTCTGATATAATCCAGATCCAGCTCACTATCCGGCCCCGGATATTCCCTTTCAAATCGTTCTGCCACCAGATTATGGAACTCCTCCTCGGAGGTCGCAAGCAGATCGTGAACACTGATCTCCTCTCCGGTCTGTCTGTCAAACAGCAGAAAATCCTGATATTGTAATCCATGTGCCGCCCCACTCCAGTAATCATATCCGGTCTGTAAAAAGCCGATATAATCATCGTCCAGATATGATACCCTCATATAACGGACTCTCGTATTCGGGCTGTTCACATAGGTATGGTAATCGCACTCTTCCCCCTGATAGGTATCCACAAATATCTCTTCTCCGCTCTCTCTCCACATGGTAAGCTGTTCTTCGATCCGTGCATCCCCCGGCATTGTACCATCCATCTTAAAGCCCTCTGAATAATACTCACCGATGATTCTTCCACATCTATCACACCTGACCAGACGGTCAAGCAAGGTATATTCTCCGACATTCCTTAAACCGCTTTCCTTCAGCAGGCCACAGATTTCAAAGGTTTCTTCTCCCTGCAGAAACGGATAATGCACCAGATTCAGCTCATCTCCTTCACAATCCGCAAAGTACAGCTCTCCCTGATCAAACACCGCAAAGCTGTTTTCCACAGTCTGGCAGCTTCCATGGAACTTTGAGCTTTTCTCCACGGTAAACAGGAGACGCCCGGCCGCTCCCTCTTCCATTTCATCAAAGGGAAGATAGCAGATATCCATCTGCTCCGGTGAAACCGTGTAATCCATGTCATATTCATAATAATAGACTCCGGTTGCATCCGCTCCTAACAGCTGATATACGTTTTCGCTTACCTCATACTGTTCCCCGGTCTGCATATTACGGTACAGCACCGTTGCGGTTCCGGTATAATCATCCGTTTCGACATTATAACCGTAGTCGTAGGAATGATACAGCATATGCTCTCCGTCATAATAATCCAGCGTATATCCCTTCTCCAGCAGCGGCTGTATTTCTCCCGTCTGCAAATTAAAGGTTACGATGGAGTAATCATCACGGTTCATTAAAAGACAGGTTTCCGTCCACTGCTGCTGCCATGGGAGATAAATATTGCCTGATACACCTGCCATATACGGATCTCCGTATTCCCTGGGTATTCCCCTGTATGGATCCTTAGCATCTCCTGTAACTCTCTGCCCCGGATCTCCGTCCGGTGTAAGCTCAAAGATCTCGGTTCCGTCCCGGTAGCTTCCGTATGCTTCATCTCCATCCGGAGTATCCCAGTCTCCCCAGACCGGAATATAGATCCGGTCCTCCACAATATACAGATCTCTTACATGCATCCCCTCGGTCAGTGGAATACGCAGCAGCTTCTTTTCCCCGGTTTCCTTATGAATCTTCCAAATCAGGCAAAATGGCTGTTCATCCTCTGTATCTGTCCTGTTTTCCGTGCCAAGACAATACAGGAAATCTCCGTACAGCGTCAGTGCATGATCCCATCCAAAGAAGGGAGGCGACGTTTCATCTCCGGTTTTCTCTTCCAGCCGGGTAAGCAGCTGCATAGCATTGGTCTTTCGGTCAATCGCATAGACATTTCCTCTCTCCGTCATATAGACGTGTCCGGAATCCGCCGTATAATAGCCGTTATAAAAAAGATACGGATTCGCTATTCCGCTCTCCTTTGTTTCCTGCGGCATTGGCACTGCTCCGGCTCCCACATCACCTCCGCCTGCATCATCTCCACCAGTATCATTCTGCTCAGGTTCCGTGAAAATACTGCCATTTCCTTCTGTTTCCCCACGGTCACCGCCCGGGATTTTCGCAATCTGAACCATCGCGGAACAACCGCACAGACTAAGTACAAGCAGTCCGGCTATTCCTGTCCGGATAAGTTTCTTCATCCTCTTTCTCCCTTCATAACCATCCTGTTAAGCTGCCGCCTTCTTAACCGGCACTGATCTCCAGCTCTCTCAGTTCTCCTTTGGTGCCAAACAGATCATAACCGTTAAGTAACCTGTAATCTGCCCACTCTCTCCACTCCATGGTCTTCTCATTCCAGTCATTCCTACGGCGTTCAAGGAACGCTCCGCTGATCGCCTCCCCGGATACCCCGTCCGTCTGCTCATATAACAGACAGGCAAAAATCATACCGCTTTCATTCATCCCAAGATAGGTGCATTTCCCCTCATACCCGAAATAAATTCCCACATCATCAACCGAAATCTGATACAAGAACCTGCCCTCACGCTCCGAATCAAAGCCCAGATAATAAGAATCCGTATACTGTGTTCCCCCATCCGTATGAAACGTTGTCTCGGTACTAAAGCCCTCTCCCTCATAAAGTCCCATAGCCACTCTGGAAAAATCCGGACTCTGTTCAAAGATAAACTGCTCAAGTGCAGCTGCTATCTCATTTGCGCTGCTTTCTGTAACAGCCTCCACGTTCGTCAGTCCGCAGACCGGCTCCGTTATACAGAAATACCCGGCCTCCGCGCAGGAATAAAGATCAAGATACGATACCATTCCATCCTCTGAGACAAAAACCGGTACCACATATTCTCCATTCATGATGGGCAGCATGGCGGCATCCGTATAATCCTTGTAAATTCCATGCACCTCATATTCCTTTCCAAATTCCAGATTTCCCAATCCAAAGGCTGCATTGGTCCAGTCGCTCTGGTCAATCCGTACCGTCATTCTTCCGTCCCTGTAGGTTACCGATACTGCCTGATCAAAGCTTAATTCCAGATCTGCCCTGTCATGCTCCGTCATCGGGGAAAGAATATGATCATACAATCCGCCGCCTGCCATCACATAAACCGGCACGGCAACCTGAAGAATTCCCTGTCCATCCAGATACATTGGCAGTCCCAGATGGATATTATCCTCCTGAAGGGTTTCCATTCTCATCAGCAGAAACTGTGCATACATCTCCTGCTTATCCTGTATCTCTGACTGATTAAAAAAAACAGATTCAAAGAAATATTTCATATCCAGATCCGACGCATACGCAGCCTCTCTCCGTATGTGCCGGAGCACCGCAGCCTCTACACTCTCTCCCTTCCGGGTTTCAAAATCAAGAGTTTCAATCAGCTCCTTCTGATCCATCCTCTTTCCGCTTTCCAGATTCAGGTTATATGTATAATACAGGGTATAATCGTCCATAATGCTGTATTTTGTGAGCAGCAGGCTCAAAATATCACCGTTGCGGTAAGCCTCATAGCCCACCTTATGCCAGACAAAGCTCTCTTCGTCCAACTGCTGCATGACCTCCTGACAGACATCCAGGATATCCCGGTTAATCTCCTTTGCCCCCTCACTGTCTGAAAGAATTTCCGGCACATGGTAATCCACATCCACCGGATAGTCCATCAGCTCCACGGTCTCTGCCCTGGTAAATGCATCCTTTACCAGCTCCTGTGCAGAACGTCCTGCTGTATCACTGCCCTCAGCCCCGGGCTCTGTATCGCTGTCCGATCCGGTCTCTGTGCCCGGTTCAGTAGCTTCTTCATCTGCTGTATCCTCCACAGTCTCCGCTTCCGCCCGGTTCTGCCTGATATGGGCAATACTTCTTACCATTCCGCATCCGGTAAGCAGATACACCACACACAGCATACTCAATATCATTATCAGGTTTCGTTTTTTATGCATCCCATCCCTCATTTCCGGCATGCTTTCCAATGAAACACGCCCCTGTTCCGGTCTGACGACCTGTTTTAATTGACCTCCAGATTGTCGGTATCCCGTCTGTAATCTTCACCGGTAGATACATCTTACGTGAAAATATAAAAAAACACAATCAAAATTTCGAAAATTGTTTTCAGCCAAAAAAAATTTTTATTGAATTGCCTATATTATATTATTTATATATATAATACATAATCTCAATAGTACTTTGCGATTAATTTTCTGTAAGTTTCGTTTTTTTTCGTAAATAGTGTTTGCAATTATGCATTTTGTATGATAAGGTCAAAAAAAATACTTAAGGAGGATCTGCTATGGAAAACAACCCAAACGTCACAGCAAAACCAAGTTTTAAGACAGACCGGAGTATGCCGATGTACTTTTTACTGTCCTTTATAACCTGTGGAATCTACGGTATTTATTTCATGACTAAATTCACCGATGATCTGAATACTATTGCTACGAAGCGGGATGGATTAAAAACGATGCATTATTGTCTGATGATTTTTATTCTGTCCGGATTGACGCTGGGGATCTACCCTCTTGTCTGGTACCACAAGATGTCCCAGCGAGTAGGTGACGAGGCCCGTGCAAGAGGTATCCAGACAGAGTTTGGAGCTTCCACCTTCTGGCTTTGGAATGTCTTAGGTGCATGCATCATTGTCGGACCGTTTATTTATGTCAATAAGCTTTGCCAGACAATGAATGAAATCTGTATCAACTACAACACTAACGGTTACTAAACAGCATGTCAAAAGCCGCCCGGATCTTATGATCCGGGCGGCTTTTATTCTCCTGCCAGATCCGCAATAAGCTTCACATCACTGACAGCCAGTGCAAGCTGAAGCTTATTCTGCAGACCTGTTTTCTGCAGCATATTCGCCACATGAAATTTCACGGTTGACATTTCACATCCAAGCTCTGCCGCAATACGGGTATAGGACATTCCACGCACAAGATACCTTAAAACCTTCAGCTCCGTTTTCGTAAACTCCGTACTGTCCGCAAGCCCCACCCGGACGACCGGAGGGGCATCCGGAAACACATGCCCTCCCTCCATGGTCTGACGGATACATTCCATCAGCCGCTCCTTTGTGGAATCCTTATACCACAGACTGTCTGCACCGGCCGCCTTTGCTTCATCAAGGACTGCCCCGTCGACCAGGGAGGTTACAATAATAATCCGGATTTTGGGATACCTGGCTTTAATCTCACGCACAGCCGTCAGTCCGTTTTCCCTGTGCTGCGTCTGTACATCCATCAGTATCAGATCCACCTGTCCGGTTCTGCAAAGCTCCACGGCCTGTCCCGCACCCGGAATCGATGCCACAATCTGATCTCCGTTCTCTTTTGTAAAATAGGTCTCCAATAATCCCCGGATCATTACCTGATCTTCAACAATCATCACCCTCATCTGTCATTTTCTCCTTTCCATAAGCTGAGCATCAGCCGGAAGCAAGGCCTGCTCTGTACCTGCATTTTTCCTCCTGTTTCCTCGACACGGTGACGCAGCATTGTAAGTCCTCCTCCCTCCGTGATCTCCTCCTTTGGGTGTTCTCCGTTATTGGTCACAAGCACCTGCGTGCATCCTTCCCCTGCTGAAAGCTGTACCTGCAATTTCGTGGCGCCTGCATGTCTTATTCCGTTTGCCGCACATTCGTAAACTGCCAGTGCGATAATCTCCCGGCTTCTTTCCTCCTTCGGCAATACTCCCCGGAGTAATACGTCAATCCCCATCTCCTCCGCTCTCCTGACAGCCTCTTCCAATGCATCCTGCTTTTCGTCTGTCTTAAAGGACCGGTATAAAACCTCAATGGATTGCTCCCACACTGCGGCACCGGCACGGATCTCATCAAGCCCCGCCTGCTGACTTAAAAGGCGTCTGGCAGAAAGAATACTGTAACCGATATCGTCGTGTACACGAAGCTTCATTGCCAGGGTTTCTTCCTCCCTGATCAGATCCGGCATCTGCTCAAAAAGCTTCCGCAGACGGTCATTTGCATCCTTAAGTCTTTCGTTTTCCTTCTGAAGCCGGTTCTGACTCTGCAAAAGCTCCGTAACATCACAGGCTGTAACCTGCGTATAGGGTATCCCCAGCTTTGTCCGGATTGTCTTTTCCGTAAATTGAAAGACACTTTCATCCCAAAAGCGGTAAAGCTGCAGCTCTTTATTCAGACAACACACGGTTTCCGGAGGCTGCTCCAGCGCAGCCTCCAGCTCGTCAAACGTCTGAATCCCGTTTTTTCTCAGCCGGTCCGTGAGCATCAGCATTCTGTGATTGATCAGACGAACCACCCCGTTTTTATCAAAAAAACAGATTGCAACAGGCAGACTGTCAAAGCTTTCCCTGATTCTATCCATCGGTCACCATTCACCCCCTGCCTTTTTCATGTTCCAGGTCAGATAACTAAGACCTTCCTCCTCTTCAAGCATAAGACCCGGAAAACGTTCCTTCAGGTGACAAAGGACTTCATCACATTGCACACTGAGATGTATTTCTTTTTCCGTTTTTTCTGCATCAACAAAAAATAAAATGCATTGCAGGGTTGGCAGGCTCTCTTCCACAACTGCCTCAAATAAATCATAAATCTGCGCAGCCTGTTCTACGGACAGCCTTCCTTCTCCTTTCACACTGATCCGGCAATTGACGCCATGCAGCATAAGGTTCTCCATGGATTCATTCAGACACAGACGCAATTCCCGGATCGATATCTCTCCCTGCTGCACACCAATGAAAATGAGATTGTTTCTGCGTTTGATATAAGTGCCGATGATAATCACCTGTCCAAGAAGGCATCGAGCCCTCCCGGGATCATCCGTTTTCTTCAGCTCGTCCAGCCACCGCTTCAGCATTCCGATCTGACAGGCCGTCTGCTTTTCCATCATGTCATACAATCTGTTTTCTTCTGTCAGCTTCAGCCATTTTGCCTGCTGTTCGTTTTCTGCTTCCAGGACATCCCCCATATCCCGGAGCTCTTCCCTGGTCTGTTCGAGCCTCTGCTGAAGCTTATTAAGCTCTGTAATATCCTCCTTCCAGAAAACATAGCCCCACCGCAGCCGGTGCCGCCTTAAAAGTGTGTTTTCATCAAGCAAAAGGCTATCGGAGGTCATCTGCTGCAGCCTTCTGTTTTCCAACGGTTCCTTCATGGTGGCTGATGCATGCTGCACCCTGTAATCCCTGTCCGTAATCTGAATGGGCAGATCCGTCACCTCAAGGAGCTCATCGTAGCCCAGATTGGAGGGGATCAAACCGCACCAGATACAGCTCTCAAAAATTCCGACAATCATCAGACACTGTGCAACCGTCATATCACCGGCCAATACCCAGACCCAGCGAATTCTGGTCACATAGGCATAACAATATGCCAAAGAAAGGGCAAATCTTCCGCTTTTCTTTCGTTTTCCCTTGGCCAAAACCACTTTCTGCCCGTTTTTCGCAAAACAAAAAAGAAGCGGTTGCCCGCTCCCAATCAAATCGATTTATGTGTTTGTCCGCCCAGATTTCCACAGGCCATACAGAGCCCAAGAAAGCCCAATGCCTATCAGCGTGGGTGGTGTCAAGCCAT
>OGOZ01000347.1_pt1 | contig 32988 bp, 35 predicted proteins | sample 1552801 | NCBI WGS metagenome assembly OGOZ01 (sample SAMEA2580196, study PRJEB22360) | human gut metagenome | biome: human gut; feature: human-associated habitat; material: faeces | place: Denmark | collected 2008/2010 | reverse complement strand
CAAGTAAAAATATTTATTTTACCTGTGATGTTTTAAATCAGGAAAAAAGATATGAGCAACTCATGCAGATTATTGAAAGAGAAAACAGTGTTAATCTGCTGGATAAATATGAAAAGCAGTTACGAAAAACTCATTCGGAGAGGATGCTTCGTATTTATGCAAACTATATTATTCCAGAAATGGATCACGCAAACTGCCGCAAGCACTATAGACAACTGGTACAATATCTGAAAAAGATGGTAAAGTGTGAAAATGGGAAAGCAGAAGCAGAAAGCATAGCCAGAAAATGGAGAATGGAATATAAGCGCCGGACGGCACTTATGGACGAATTGAGAAATGCCGGATTTTAAAGAGTAATATCCTGGCAGACCGCTAACCTGTATATGAAAAAGGAGAAAACATATGGCATACCCTAAGCCGTTGGCTGAAAAAACAATATCAAGAATGTACGCAGATGCGAAGATAAATGATGATAAGAGACAATTTTTACATACTTTGTTTCAGGCATCCGCAAATTTATATGGGTCGATAGAAATAGGTGAATTATGGTCAGTCTATCAGGCTCTGGCGAAAGAGGTACCAATTATCAGATTGACCAAGAAGGAAATGATTGCTTTTTCAGGTATTGTACGAAGAGAAGATGTTCCTTATTATATTTTCGAGATTGATGAGGTCTACTGCGAAGAAAAGCGTAAAGACACAGAACGCTTTCTGGTGACAAAGGCAATGGTAGATGATGGTTACGGAAAGTTCCGTTCATTATGGAATTTACATGAAGTTCAGCTGGATAAAGAACCCTATATCCCGGAAAATCTGCTTGATTATGCCTGTGATGCAATGACGGATGGACAGGAAAAGCTTCTGGCATTTTTGGGAAATCTTAAGGTGTCGGCAACAGAATATACAGACAGATGGGGAAGAGTGTATCCGTGTGGGCATGTGGGAGAGTACTTAAAGAATTTTGAATATCTTGATCCGGGTGAGCAGTTTGAGATCAGATATCTGAGTGGTGAATTTAAGGATGGACCAAAGAAAAATGAAAAAAAGCTGGCAGCGTTTCTTGAAAAATGTAAAGGTCCAATTGCTGCCAGAATCTGTGAAGACTATATCTGGAGAATTAAATCCGGTTGGGTTGATCCTAAGACCGCTATGGAAATGTTGTTAGAAGATATCAGTGAGACCGGTGTTGTGATGACAGAGGAAGAATTGGAGAAATTTATCAATTTAATCAACTGCGTTCAAAATACAACAAATCTATGGTGTAATATGGGATGGACACCCATGGATTTATCAGAAAAAATGTTTTCAGAAGGAAAGACCCCATCGGTAATCAGTTTTGGACCGGGAATTGAAAAAGCAATCAGTGAAGGAAAAATAGACAGAGAAGAATTGCTTAAAATGCTTGAAGAGAAGGGATTTAAGGTAATGGAATAAATAGAAATATAGTTCAGAGACTATGAGTATTGGTAAGGGGAGATACAAAATGATAGGAATATATGATTGTTTTGGCTATGGTCCGGGATATGATGTTTCTTTTGAAGAGAGATACAAATTGATTAAAAAAGTGGGATTTGATTGTGTAATGTTATGGTGGAGCAATCAGTTTGGCAGAGGAGACGGTTATCAAGAGGATGTAAAACTAGCCAGAAATGCAGGACTATTTGTAGAAAATATCCATGCCCCTGTGCATGAACAGGATGATTTGTCACTGGATAATTTGAGAGGAGAAAGCGTATTTCAAAGTTATCTGCAATGTGTAAAGGATTGCTGTGAATATGATATACCAACCATGGTGATACATCTGCCAAATGATCATAATCCTTTAAATCAGACAGGAATCGGACGCTTGGAGCAACTTATAGACAAGGCAGAACATAAGAAGATTCAGATTGCCTTTGAGAATTTAAGCAATATTAATAACTTGAAAATGGTGTTAAATAAATTCACTTCAAAAAATGTTGGCTATTGTTATGATAGTTGTCATCATATAAATTATGCACCGGACGAAGATTTGTTAGGAAGGTATGGAAATCGGTTGATGGCAATTCATCTGCAGGATAACGGAGGTAGCCATAATCAACATCAATTACCATTTGACGGCAATATTGACTGGAATACAGTTATGAAGAAAATTGCCAGTACGGGATATCAGGGAGCCACAATTTTAGAACCTATGAATTGGGACTATTCTCATTTAAATATTTGTCAGTTTTTGGAGTTGGCTTATGAAAGGGCAGATAGGCTGGAGCATTTGCGGAAATAATGGGGAGGTATATACTATTGAAGAAGCATGGGAGGAGATAGACAAGATATAGTACATGGATGAACCTAAAAATATAATTAGGTCATAACCTTTCAGACTATTTCATAGAATGTAAAAAAGCGTTCTGAGGGGTTTCCTTTGAAAGATTATATTGAGGAACGGGCAGTTCATATAGCGAATTATATCATCGAAAACAACGCAACCGTAAGACAGACCGCCAAGGCATTTGGCATTTCAAAAAGTACAGTACATGCAGTAGTAACAATACAGAACGGTTTTGCAAAAAGCTTATTTGGATGATAGAATAAAGAAAACAAGTTCAAAAAATAAAATGCGACAGAAGGATTAGCAAACCTTTTGTCGCATTTTATCTTTTATGTGGTGGAGTTGTATTATTTGTTAAGCCGCCAATATAGTCTAAAGACACATCATAGAATTTAGCAAGGGTAATAGCCAACTCGAAAGGCAACTCCCGCTTGCCGGTTTCATAATTGTAGTAAGTGGTTCTGTGCATATGAAGTAGTTCGGCAAGTTCTCTGATAGATAAATCTTTATCCTCTCTTAAATCTCTGATTCTTGGATAATATCCCATTACATCACCTCGTTGACAGTGTACAACAAATGATGTACAATTTTATTGTTTGTACATCATATGACGGACGAATAGAAATATAAAGAGGACGAATAAAGAGATAAAAAAGAGTCCGCTGTATGTTGATTAAAAAATGTATTTTGGATGAAAGAACTGAAAACCGATTGGATTTAGTAACTTAATCGTAATGAGAACCAGAAAAAATATGGGGAGGACATTAACTATGTATTGTTGCAACTGTGGTGCAGAAAATAGTGAAGGAGCGGTTTTTTGCGAAAAGTGTGGTCAGAAAATAGACGGCACAGCATCTGTCAAAAACAAATTGGATGAGAATACGCCGAAATCCTCTAAAAAAACAGTAGGTATAATTATTCTGATTATATTTGCGTTGATTATATTATCTATAGTTTTTCTATGGATGAGGAAACCTAAATCTGACAGTAATGTGAGCGCTACAATGCAACAGGCCGCAAATGTTGAGTCCGCTGAAGATATAAAGGTTGAAGATATAAAAAATGGAGAAGAGGATGCGGCCTTGAATGAGACTGCGGTGGAAGAAAACGATGGATATACATTCATTCATGCAAATAGTCCGTATGTTTTTTCGGAAGGTTATGCATGGGTAAATATCGAAAATGCAGACAGCCTTGCAGTAATCGACACAGATGGAAATGTTAAATTTACGCTGGATAATGTATCGGAAGGAATAAAGATCAGTACGGGAGATCTTGCGGCTGGAATAAGCTACGACCCAATCGAGGCAACGCCTTTTTATGACGGTGCTTCAGCGGTGTATCCTTCCAGAAATTTGGATGCCTATGGATATGCGATCTATGACAGCAACGGCAATCTTCTGACTTCAAGCGATGACGGGGATGATACGACGGACTTAAGACTTCTTGGAGCGGGGGAGGGTATTTATCTCATCGAAAAGGAAACAAGTGGATCTGCCGAAGGTAATGCTGTGCTTTACTGTATTGATAAAAATGGAAATATGGTAACTGATGAAATAGAAATATCGGGAAATTTAACATCTCGTAGTGGGGGATGGCGTTATATAGGCAATGGTAACTTTGTTGAATTGGCTTCTTCTGTTGGAGGAAATGAACATAATGCATACAAGGGTATCATTGACGGAAATTATATAGACCTTGTTGGAATTCTTCAAGCTTTGTTTGATCATGAAAATATAGATTTTGGTACCTATATGGACTGGGTGATAAGACTTCGGGGAAATGAAGACCTGGTGGGCATTCAGTATGTGGAGGATATTGATGGGCTTGGTGAACTTTGTTACATGAACGAGGAACTTTATTATAAACTCGAAAACCTGCCTGCATGGTACGATAAAAATCTTGAGGTTGTTGTGAGCCTGCCGGATTTTTCTCAGGATTTTGAAGTCGAAGATATTGGTAATTTTAATGGTGGATTTGCCCCTATACTACTGGTTGGACCGGATGGGAAATATTATTTTACCCTGATAGACAGGTCCGGCAATCAGATGTACCAACCTGTTGGTGGTTTTGATAAGGTCAATTCATTCCAATTTACCAGCTTTTTCTCAGCAGAAGGTGTCATCACCTTGATAGCTGATTTGAGACCGTACATTATTGATAAGGACGGTGTTGTTTATGATGTCTCAGAAGATATTTCCGACTTTACCGGATCCGTATATTGCGACTATAACTATGAAAATTATGTGATTGCAATTGCTGAAGGATTTAAGTATTTTCCTGATGAAAGTACATGCTATAGAAAATTGGACGGAACGCCTCTTGACAGGGTCATGATTGGTGATGACGTTTTAAATGTTGAGTTTAGTCAGGCATATAAAAAGTAAGGATGGTAATTCGATATGTTTTGTACGAACTGTGGAGCGAATAATAACGAAGGAGCAAAATTTTGCACAAAATGCGGTCAGCAATTATCTTATAGTTCAGCTGTTGACAATGCAGCTGATAAGAAAAAGGGAAAATCGAGAAATGTGTTTATGATTTCTATTTCCCTTGTGTTGGTTGCGACAATTGTAACCATATCTGTTTTTGATCTGTGGCCATGGAGTAATGGGACAGATAAGGAATGGAGTAATGAAACACGGAATGATATGGGGTCTGCGCAGGATAAAGAAAATCCGGTATCAAATGACGAAATGTATTCCTTTGAAAGCTTTTCCCTGGATGCAATTGTAGATGAATGCCCGGATTGCCAGTCGGCGATAGAAACTTATATTGAGATGATAAAAGTCGGTCAGGACTGGACTACATCGAAGGAAGAACTGGAGATGCTTGAAAACCAGAAATGTAATCAGATGCAGCATTTGTGTACTGCTAAGATTATTCAGGTTGAGAATGTTCCCTATGTGTTTCGTGGCGGCTTTGGACTTTATACCGGAGACTGGATGGGAGCGGGACCCTGCGGAAAGGGTTCTTTCAGTGGAACTACATATGGAAACATTGTTACCTATGATGGGGACTGGGGATTTGGCGTACCGAACGGAGAAGGTGAGTTATATGCCGAGAACGGTTATCTCAGAGGATGGGATACCACATATACCGGGAAATTTAAGAATGGAATGCGTGATGGTGTAGGCTCGTGGTTTGAGTATTATGATGACAGTGAGAAAGCGGTAGATCCTCAACCGCGCTATAGAATCTATGATATAGCTACATATAGCAATGATATGCTTACCGATTGGGTGAATTGTGCAGATTATGATGCAGAGACAGGAGAACTTCTCGGATATTGTAAAATGACAACGAATGAGACAGGAGCTTCCCTTATGGGAGAACGATGGGGAGCAGATGAACTTAGCCCGGAAGAAAAGAATGCATTTGGAGTAGCAGGATCCTTATTTATTGCCGGAGTAGTGGTTTACATGGGTTCTGAAATGATTAGTTCACTCACAGATCCACATTACGCAGACAGTATTTATAAAGGGAAGACACCCGAAGAACAGATGGCAGAGCTGAATCAGTATCGCCAGCAAAAAGAGAAAGAACAGGAGGAACAGAAACGATTAGAAGCGGACAGGCTGGCGGATGAAAAAGCGTATGCTAATACGCAGCTTGACAGGTGGGAAAACGGTGAAATTGACGCTTATGAAAATGATATAATTTATTGGAACAGTATAGTATATCAATAATAGGGGGAGAAGAATAAAATGTTTTGTCCAAAATGTGGAAATAAAATAAAAGAAGGTGCAAGATTTTGCACGAAGTGTGGAAATCCGATTGGAGATGGAAATGCTCCGATGCCGGAAAATCTTCAGGGAACGACGGGGGTAGGGAAGCAGGACTATCGGAAGATAATTATGGTGGCCACAATTCTGGCTTGCGTAATATTGGTTGCAATTCTTGCAATAAATAAGTGGGCTTCCAATAAAATTGTGGAGAATGTGGATAATCAAAGCATCAGTACCGATGAGAAGAAAGCTTCAGATGAGGAGAAGCCTTCGGATGACAAAAACAGGGGTTATGATTCCATAGAAGCTGTAGTAGATGCTCTTTTTTCAGCCGCATATAATAAGGATATAGACGCTGTAGTAGAATGCTTCCCCCAAGAATTGAAGCCCTATGTACAACAACTTTATACGGAGTATCGTAGTGCCGCTTCCGGAATGGGTGGAGTCAGTACAGGCCGGGCTTTGTTTTTTAAATATGAGGACTTAAATCCTGACAATGAATACTGGTATGAAATTGATACCGATTCGATGGATGTGCTTGATTCCTCGGAGGACTATGCAAAACGCCCTCTATATTATATAACGAAGGATCAATTCCGGGAAGAGTATGGGCTGGCCGCAGATGAAATCTATGTAGTGTTAGTTTATTCTATGGGAAAATATCATGTGACAAATCCTGAACCCAGTTATGTCACTACGGGTTCAAAAGGTTGGCTGGAAGTTGCAAAGATTGGAGAAGCCTATTATATTGCTGCGCCCGATGATGTATTTCTGTCTGATTTTTGTGAGTGATGATGCTGTGATGTAAATGATTCGGAGAATAACTTTAAGTGCCGTGCATCTATGATGTGTATCATTGATGAGGAAGTTTAGTATTCCGATATTTTGAATAGTCATTTCCCCTCTACTCATACGGGTAGAGGGGATTTTTTTTAGTCTTCCGGAGATGGTGGACTGTATTTTTTATGTACTCTTTCTTCTTGCAAAACTGCTTCTTTTATGGCACGTTCTACCTTTCCGGTATTTGCTTCTATTAATATTTTGAACAAGAAATTAGCACTGTCTGTTGCTGAATTGGGGTTATGAAATCTATAATTCAATTTTTTCTGTTTCAAGCGGTAACCACCACCTTAATGCAGTTCTTCTCTCCATATTATGAGAGTGATTCTTAGATTAGACCTAAGTATTTCATGGAATGGTAATTTTGCCAAAATGGAAAGTTCTGTTTTAGAAGGTCTTTCTAACTTACGGATTTTCTTTCTTTGAGAACTCTGCTTCACATTCATTCTTTGCATCGAACAAAATTGCAGTGATAATATCACACTCTGCTTCATACAATATTGCATTAGCTTTTTCTTCTAAGTTTTCTAAGAGCATCCGCCAATCACAGTAAGTAGGATGTGACTGACAGTGTAACTTCTCCATATCGGTAATATATTGCAATGTGCGTCTGGTGTTACTGCTATACGTGGCGCGCAAGCCATTAAAATAACAAAGGATGTCAAGAGTTTCTGCAATTACTTTATAAAGATTTTTATTCATGATAAAATTGATCCTTTCTACTGTTGTTGAATTCATTACTAATGTAGCTATTGACTTCTGTTTTCGGAAGTTTACCTTTGCGTTTACCAGTCTTTGCATAATTAAAATCATTGACTGAGGAACATACATTTTCCGTAGAAATCCTGTAACGTTGCAAGGATTTCTGTCCTAACTCCGACTTCAAAAAATCTGAGATTTCCTCTGATATTGCCATTTTTTCACGTTCCACTAAAACTGCTTCACGCTCTGCCAAAAGTCTTTCCTGCTGCCTAATCTCTTGTCTCATATTACGGACAGCCTGCTCCAGTTCCATTGCTTCTCTCTGCAATCTGACAATATCCTTTTTGGCACTTTTTACCTTGAGTTCTTCCACTGAGCCAAGCGACTTCTTCTGTGTTCCGTCCATATAATGACAACTAAAGAGTTCCAATGTCAGATTGTCTACATCTGCGTGAAATTTTCTCATGCTCTGTGGTGTCGGATAGAATTTTGCAGAACACAGTTTTGCTTTCTCTCCCTCGCCAACTATCGGCATAACATACATGTGTACATGCGGTTTGCTTTCAACACACTCGCCGGTTCTGACATCTGTATAAACGTGGATTTCGTCAAAGTGAAAATATGCTGCCAAAAATTCTGCTTCGGGATAATCTTTGCGGATAATGTTCTGAATCCCATGTACCCATTGTTCACATTTCGTTTTATCAGCATATGCCTCTTCAGGTAATACACCCTCGATTGCGTATGCTGTTACTCTGTCAATGCGTGTGTTTGGCTTATTGGGTCTATTGTCTAAATTCGCAAGTATATCATCATATCTCTTACAAACATTCTCATAGGAATGTGCCATCTGGAAGTTATTTCCGGTTAATGTCTTATTAATATCCATGTTTGAATGATTTGTTTTAAGACGGATTTCTTTGTCGTTGTGTCGGAGTAAAGGTTTCAATTCATTTTGCTTTAATTTCTTAAAATTTAATGAAGCCATAACATCACCCCTTTATTTTTTTATGGCTCAAGCGTGCCCAATAAATGGGCACAACTTGGGCTATGCTGGGAACTGTAGCACCTTACATCTCCGCAAGCGGAGATACGGTGCCACGGGGCTACTCCCCTTTGGATTCCCCAATACCGGAACCGCCTTCGGCTTTTCCGGTTTCAGACGATGACTCTTTCAATACATTAATCACAAAATTTCTGTTTTCAAGAATCATCTTGCGAAACTTCGCCTGCTCCTGCCTTGCTTCTTTCTGCTTTTTCAGCAAATTCTGCAGCATGTCACAGTCTTTTCTGGACATATTCAAAGCCATAATGCAAATCTCCTTTCTGATTTTGTGCAAAAAAATACCACCCAAAATCGATACACACAGTCATAGATTGGTATAAGTTAAAATATCAAATCTTTAGCATTTGGTATCTAACTTTTTTGCTCTATAACTGTACCGATTCGGATGGCCAGGCAGGATATGCATCATCCTGCAAAACTCTCATATATTCATCAGTCGTATACTGATTTTATACTCTTTCCCATTAAGAATGATTAAAATCACTCAATCCGTTCATGGCGCTTTCGGTAAATAACCACATCCGCTTCATGCGCAACATCATTTTGCCGGTGAATGTCAATGATGTTCACTGTTGTAACAGTGGGGCATCGTTAGAGGTCTGCCCTGAACCTGTTGGTGGATTCGTATATCAAAATGACAGTATACCAGCTTTTGATACGGAATCGTTTCCTCCTTTAGCAATCAGGAAATAATATTTCCTTTGCTCATTTAATACAATATTTTTTATGCATTGTCAAGGGTTAACTGGCAATTAAAAATACCATACTGCGCAGCTTTATATATTATATAATATAGACCATCAAACACAAAAATTTATAAAATTTTTATATTTTGCACTTTTGCAATTTAGTTTTTTTCCGCTCTTTTCTGCACTGACCGGTAATCTCGAGAACCGAATTTGCTTTTATGCGAACAAGTTCGCATTCGATTTTTTTGAAAAACAGAGAGGGGGGATTTTAATGGGCAATTACGATTACGGACCAGACTGTGACTATACAGATGCATATCCCCAGATTTCTTTCATTGCCAGAACCGGCGAACGGTTGACAACTCCGAAAATGGTTTATAACTACTTATCCAAAAGAATCTGCAAACAGGAAGCGGCAATCAAAGCTGCCAGTCTCTTTCTTTTTAAGCATGTGAATCGCTTAGGAAAAACCAGGGTATCTCTCTTTTGCGGGCCGACCGGTTCTGGAAAGACATATATATGGGATGTAATCCGGCAAAATTTATTTCCACATATCATATTTGTAAACAGTGCCAATATTACAAGATCCGGCTATACCGGACCAAATATAACAGACAATCTACTAAAAATAGACCCGCAATCACATTGGGCTCCGATTTTTGTTTTTGACGAGATAGATAAAATGGTACAGCCATCCTACACTTCCCGCAATGAAAACATTTCACAGGGTGTTCAGTCTGAACTTTTGGCACTGATACAACCCAGTAACGATGTAATGTCAATAGGAAGCGGACAGCAGAACATAAAGATTAACCTTAAGAAATGCTCTTGGGTATTTTGCGGTTCCTTTGCAATTGCCGCAGAAGATGTTGCAGCTAAAGGAAAAACTTCCGGTCTTGGATTCAATGCAGTAAAGCAGACCCCGGTAGCATATGAAGAAGAACTTACCCTGCAAAACCTGATTGATTTCGGTATGATTCCTGAGCTTGCAGGTCGTATCAATGAAATAATCAATCTACACCCCATTACCCTTGATGGTTACAAGGCTGCCATAAAAAATCAATCCGCTTCTCCTATCCGACAAATCGAGGAAAGTTTTCATCTGGAGCATGGCTATATCAGAAAACATATTTTAAAGAAATCTGAACTGGATGCCATTACCGAAGCTGCATTTGAAAGTGGACTTGGTATGCGTGCAATCAATTCAAAAATACAGGAACGTGTAAGCAATTATATTTTTAATAACTATGAAAAAATATACGCTGATCACATTGATGAGTATGGAAGTTCACTATAAATACTATACATCTATCTGCTGTGTACTTTTTATCATTATAAAACAACAATATACGAATGGAGGAATGAACATGATGAGAGATACCGAATTTGAAAAGGAACTGATGGAACGCCTTGAAGAGCATTACGGAACAGAGTATGAAATCCAGATAAGGGATGTAACCAAACTCTCACAGGAGCCGCTCAGAGGGCTCACAATTAAAAGAAAAGATGAAAATATCGCACCCACTATTTATCTGGATTGTCTTGATGGGATGGATGTAGATGAATCATTAAAGAACATTTATGAAATAATGGAAAGCTCCAATAAAAGCAAAGTTCATTTTCATATTGAAGCCTTTACAAACTGGGAAACTGCAAAGCAGCAAATTCATGCAAGACTCGTGGGTGCAGATGATATTTTGCTAAAGGAGCTGCCACACCGGAAGTATCTTAACCTTGCCATTGTGTACTACTTTGTTGTGGATACGGACAAAGACCTTGGACAAGGTACTATAACCATTCGGCTTGAGCATCTCTCCCTCTGGGGCATCAGCGAAGCTGAACTTTTTGAAACTGCAAAGGCAAATGCTGAATCCGAAGGATATATTACGGAAAATATGCTGGATATTTTGCAGGAACTTTGTGGAGCAGATTCAGATGTTTGCTCCCATAACAGCCCTTCTGTATCAGATAATCCAATGTATGTTATTACAAATGAATTAAAGTTCTATGGAGCCACGGCTCTTGTTTTTGCAAAGGAATGTTTTAAAGCACTTGCTGAAAAGATGAACAGTAATCTATACATTCTCCCCTCAAGCCAGCATGAGCTTATTGCTATTAGTGACGAGTTTGCAGATGTGCAGGCGCTTAAAGAAATGGTTTGTGATGTCAATAATTCGCAGGTTGAAGCAAAAGACCGTCTGAGTTATTGCGTCTACAAATATAACCGGCAGGCAGACACTATAGATGTCGCTGCCTGAGTATCTCTCATTAGTGGTTTCCCGGAATTTTCCGGGAGACCGCTTTTTTTCAAAAGGTAATAAAAGAGCTTGCTTTTTTTATATTCCAAATATAAGATATAGACGTAACAGATATTTTGGAATGTAACAGAAAGGTGAAATATGAATATAGCCGCATATTGTCGTGTTTCCACAGATAAAGAAGATCAGCTCAACAGCTTAGAAACGCAGAAGGAGTTTTTCTTAGAGTATACGAAGCGTACCGGAGATAACCTTGTTAAACTGTATGCAGATGAAGGAATTTCCGGAACTAAGATTAAAAAGCGTAAAGAATTCCAATGCATGCTTGCTGATGCAGAAAAGGGATTATTTGATATGGTTGTGGTAAAGGACATCTCCCGCTTTGCCAGAAATACAGTAGATTTATTACAGAGTGTCCGTAAATTAAAATCCCTCGGCATTGAAACACAGTTTCTCACTGCCAACATGACAAGTATGGGTAACAGCGAATTTGTATTAACCATTTTTGGAGCATTAGCACAGGAGGAAAGTGCAAATACTTCCAAGCGTATTAAGTTTGGCAAGAAGATGAATGCAGAAAAAGGGCGGGTTCCCAATATCGTCTACGGCTATGATAAGACCGTTGGTGATTATTTTAGCCTTTCTATCAATGAGAAGGAAGCAGAGGTTATTCGACAGATTTATCAGTGGTATACCGAAGAAGGGTATGGAGCAGCTAAAATCTCCAATATGTTGAATGAAAAAGGACTAAAAACAAAACGTAACTGTAATTGGAGCCAGAACGCAGTCTGCCGTATTCTCACAAACGAAATATATACGGGGAAGGTCATCAACGGCAAGCAGGAAGTGAGCGACTTTTTGACAGGACAGAGAAAAGATAAGGATGAAACAGAATGGCTGATTGCTGAACGCCCGGAAATCCGTATTATAGAAGATGAAATTTTTGAAAAGGCGCAGGAAATATTGAGAGGTCGCCATGATTCCTTCAAAATAACCCATGAGCGGCAGAGCAATAAATATCTTTTTTCAACATTGATTAAATGCAAGGAATGTGGCTGGTCTTTTCGCAGAACTGTCCGCACATACAAAAATACCTATGTGCGCTGGGTGTGTTCCGGGCATAATGGCAGAGGGGCAGACAGTTGTCCGAATGCGGTTACAGTAGATGAAGAAGAACTGATTCAGGCTTTGCAGGAGTATTTTCAGGAAGTCCTCAGTAATAAGAAAAAAGTTATAAACCATGTTATCAAAGAATTCCAGCGTGTTTACAAAGCAAAAGATGAAAATATAGAGTATGAAAAAGAGTTAAATTCCAGACTGGCAAAGCTGAAAAAGTCCCGTGAGAAATATATGGATATGTATACCGATGACCTCATTTCAAGAGAAGAACTGAATGAAAAAATCGGAGGTATGAGAAAAGAGATTGAGCATTTGGAAAATGAACTAAAGATGGTATCCTATCATCTGACAAAGGGTGAACAGTTGGAAGCAATTCTTAACAATACATTCAAGCAGTTAGAAGACATCACAGACGTTCACGAGATGACCAATGAACAGTTGAAACGCTTAATCAGTAAAATTGAAGTGGACAAGGATGGAAATGTTGATATTTACATGCGGCTGATTGGAGAATTGGGATTAGATGAAAACGTGCTGATTCAAGACACAGGAAGCAATATAGGTGGTGATGAAACAACTCCGGAAAATATCGTTCCAAATTGTAACAACCGTACATAAGGATGTAGCGGAGCGATTGCAGCACATCAATCTGGCACTTGCGAAAGAGGCGCGAAAGGTGCTTGATGTGAATAAAGCGGAGCGACATCTGCGGGGAGGTTTGGCTACCAAAGAAAAATATGCGCATCAGCATGAGGAATTGAATAAGTAAGATCAAGATACGGTACAGTTTGTGCCGTATTTTTTTACAATGATTTTAAAATATAGTGTTTTCGACAAAATTTTCCCTCAATTTACAAAAATCGACATTACAATTATATATGTGAGATATATTCTCGAATATCGCTTGCAAATATCCGCCATAAGAATATAATAAAGGTATAACGGAGGGTAAAAGATATGTTATGTCAGTTTACAGTGAAAAATTTTAAGAGCATAAGAGATGAAGTGACATTTGATATGCAGGCGGCTGCAATATCAGAGCATGAAGATCGGGTTATTATAGACAAAGATAAGGAAAAATATTTGCCGGTATCCGCTATTTATGGACCAAATGGAGGAGGAAAGTCTAATGTTTTGGCAGCATTACATACGTTGGTAGCAAAAGTGTTGCGTCCCCTTCTGGCTACAGAGGATAGTGAGGAGAAAGTATTGCTTCAAAAGAAAATAATTGTGGAGCCGTTTGCATTTTCGGAGAGTAAAGACGAACCGACAGAATTTGAACTTTTTTTTCGAACGGACCAGTCAGAGTATAGGTATATTCTGCATGTAAAGCGGGATATCGTTTTATATGAGAGCTTGGATAGGGTAAAACTTGAGACCGGAAGAAGATCAGCCCTTTTTATCAGAGACGAAAATGGAATTATTTTAAAGGGAGCTTTTGCAAGGTTGAAAGTTAGTAATGAATTGTCGAAAACACTTACATTGCTTTCTTATCTTGGAATTGCATATAAAGAAAATGCAGTGGTGAAGGATGTATTGAGCTGGTTTGAGTATAGAATTGAATTCCTAAACTATGGAAATCCAGTGCAGGAGCTAAGAATGGCAGTATCCACATCCGAAGATGTAAAACAATTAATGCTTCAGATGATTCAGGAGATGGATTTAGACATTGTAGATTTCAGAGTGGAAGAAAAAGAGAATGACAGAATAGATATATTCACGAAGCATTGTGTAGATGATGTGGAAACAGAAATCAATTTGTTTGATGAATCCAGTGGAACACAGAAACTATTTGGATTACTTCCATTTATTGCGGAAAGCCTGATTACTGGAACAGTGCTTGTAATTGATGAACTGGATGCAAAAATCCATCCGGTTTTACTTCGGCACATTATTATGATGTTCAATGATATGAATATCAATAGACATAGAGCACAGTTGATTTTCACATCCCATGATCTGTCAACGATGAATAGCGAAGTATTCCGCAGAGATGAAATCTGGTTTGTGGCAAAGGGAAATGCACAGAATTCTAAACTTTATTCTTTAGTGGAGTTTAAAAATGAAAAAGGGGAATCTGTCAGAAAGGATGCCAAGTTTGACAAGCAATATCTGGAAGGTAAGTATGGAGCTGATCCGTACCTCAGAAGAATTATCGATTGGGGGAAAGTGAATGCCTAAAAGAGCCGGGACAGAGAAATGGAAAAAGAAACGTCGCCAGGAATATTTGGAGATGAAACAATATAGGTACTATATCTTTTGTGAAGGACAGCAGACGGAACCCAATTATTTCTTGGGTTTTAAGAAGTTGATAGAAGAAAATCCGATATACAAAGATATGGTATTGATTGAAATTGAACCATGTCAGGCAGAAACTATGCGTGTGATCGGGATGTCAGAGGACTATGTCAAGAAGAACAAGATTCAGAAGGGACAAGTCTGGTGCGTATATGATAAGGACAGTTTTCCAGCAGAACATTTCAATGGTGTTGAAGAACGGGTCAATAATCTGAATAAGATCAATCCAGAATTACAATACCATGCGGCGTGGAGCAATGAATGTATTGAGTTCTGGTTTCTTCTTCATTTTGCATATTACACAGCTAATAATCACAGAACGGAGTATATTTCGTTCTTGAATGATAAGTTCAAGGTGTTGGGAATCGGAAAATATCAAAAGAACATGAATGATATTTTTACAATTCTGATGGAATATGGGAATCCTAAGCTGGCGATTCGGTATGCAAAGAGGATTATTCAAGATGGAGAGGGAAAAACACCAGCGGAAATTGCGCCGGGAACAAAGGTGTATGAGCTGGTGGAGGAACTGGCGAAGTATTTGCCGGAGGAAATGAAACAATAAACATATTTAGCAGAATTATATTTTTAATTAGAAAGGGTAAAAATGAGCGAAAATAATGTATTGAAGATGACAATTCATAAGATAAAATCAATTCAACATGCAGTACTTGAATTTCCTGTTGAAAATGGTATACATGCTATTATTGGAAATAACGGAACGGGAAAGAGTACAATTATATACACTATGGCACAGCTAATGAACAGTAAAAGTTTAATTTCTTTTGGTGTAGATGTTCGAGATGGAGATTCCTATGTCGAGTTTGACTATAAAGGTATAAATAATAGATGGGAAATTCTGGAGGATAAAAAAGAAAAGGGAAAGGTGTATATGCCGATACCTGAAAATCAAATACGAATAAATGGGATGTATGAAGGAAGTCTGTTTTTTGGATTTAGATTTAAAAATTATGATAAAGTAAATGAATTGCTAAGCAAGTCATTGATAACAGATAATATTTTGACAGATGCGGATGATTATATTATCGAACAACTAGGATATGTACTTCATGGAGATAAGACATACTATAAAACTTCCAAAATTGTACGAATTATAAACAGACAGACAGTGAAGAAAATGGGGTTAAGTGAAACACCATATTTTATGATTACGGAGAATGGAAATTTGGTTTCGCAATATAGCATGAGTTCAGGGGAATCACTAATGCTGTCATTGTTGCATTTTATTTATAATTCTATAATTAGACGTTCGTTGGATATAAAGCAACCAGCATTAATGCTAATTGATGAGATAGAGGTTGCATTACATCCGATTGCTGTTTCAAGGTTATTAGATTTATTGAGTGAATTAGCTTTAGAACGTAGTAATTTGACCGTATATGTAACATCACATTCTCCTGAAGTGATACGCAAAATTAGACCAAGAAACTTATATAAAATTGAGCCTGAGATTTGCGAAGGAATATGCACCTTGAATGTAGTAAATCCATGTTATGCAAGTTATGCGATAAGAGATGTTTTTCGTCACGATGGATATGACTGGTTGGTGTTAGTGGAAGACGAATTAGCAAAAATAGTGGTAGAAAATGTAATAGGACAATTAAAACTATCTGATAGTAAATTAATCCATGTTACACCTGCGGGTGGGTGGAATAATGTCTTGGCATTACAGTACGATTTATTTAAGCATAATGTTCTAGGTGTCGGTAAGAATATAATAAGTATTTTGGATGGAGACATAAAAGAAGAGTGTAATAGCCATACCTTATATAAGCAGATGCCAAAAAGATTTTTGCCTATTTCATGCATAGAAAAATATTTAAAATCTGTATTAATTGACCAAAAGAATACTAACATTTATAAAAGAATAAATGATAGTTTATTCCAACTTACTTCGTTAAATGAGGTGATTTCAGATTATAAAAATAAATTGTCACCGCATGAAGAAGACAGGAATGGTAAAATTTTTTACAGAAAATTACTTTCCGCTGTGCAAGAGAGAAATGTTAGTGAGGAGCAGTTTGTTCACTTGATTTCTGATATTATTATGGAAGAGGTTGATTTTACAGATTTTAATAAAGAAATGAAAAATATATTATCCTAGGATGATTTGTTTAAATGTTATAAGATGATTCACTAAATACATTAGAGGAAAAAACAAGGAAATCGTGGATTATTTGTCAATGTTTCATTATTTTTTATGCAAATAGAGTATAACAAAAAGATTGGACGAGAAAATTGGCGGGATGCGAAAAGGGATTGAACGGTTGGAGGCAATTCTGAACAGTACATTCAAGCAATTGGAAGATATCACGGATGTTCATGAAATGACAAATGCACAGTTAAAACAACTGATCAATAAAATTGAAGTGGACAAGGATGGTAATGTAGATATTTACTTGGTGCTTGATGTGAATAAAGCGGAGCGGCATCTGCGGGGAGGTTTGGCTACCAAAGAAAAATATGCACATCAGCATGAAGAAATGAATAAGTAAGATCAAGATACGGTACAGTTTGTGCCGTATTTTTTATGTTGCCAAGTATATGAAAAAAAGATCCGGTGGATCATTTTTGAGTCATCATTTTTGAGTGGAAAATTATTTTGACAAGGCATAGGCGTGTCATTATAATGAAAATAGTACTTTATGTAACTATTAAGAACCATGGAGAATAATTATGGAAAAAGAAATGGTCATCGTTTTGGACTACGGCGGACAATATAATCAGCTGATTGCCCGAAGAGTCCGCGAATGCAATGTTTATTGTGAAGTAAAGCCTTATAACAGTCCTATTGAAGAGATTAAGAAATTATCTCCCAAGGGAATTATTATTACCGGCGGTCCGAACAGTGTTTATGCAGAAGATGCACTGCTTTGTGACAAGGAACTTTTTACAATGGGAGTTCCGATCCTCGGCATCTGTTATGGATCCCAGCTTATGACACATATGTGTGGAGGAAAGGTCGCAACCGCGCCGGTTTCAGAATATGGTCATACCGAAGTTACCATTGATGCTACTGACAGCGAGCTTTTTACAGAGGTTCCTGCAAGCACAAGTTGTTGGATGAGCCATACCGACTATATCGCAGAAGCACCGGCAGGTTTCCGTGTGACGGCACATACTCCCGTATGTCCGGTAGCAGCAATGGAGGATCAGTCCCGCAAGCTTTATGCAACCCAGTTCCACCCGGAAGTCGTACACACCAAGGACGGACAGAAGATGCTGTTCAACTTTGTACGCAAGATCTGTGGCTGCAAGGGTGACTGGAGAATGGACTCCTTTGTGGAGACAAGCATTCAGCAGCTTCGTGAAAAGATCGGAAACGGTAAAGTGCTTTGTGCCCTGTCTGGTGGAGTAGATTCTTCTGTGGCAGCAGTACTTTTGTCGAAGGCTGTTGGAAAGCAGCTCACCTGTGTATTCGTTGATCATGGTCTTCTTCGTAAAAACGAAGGTGACGAGGTAGAAGCGGTGTTTGGACCGAACGGATCTTATGATCTGAATTTCATCCGTGTGAATGTACAGCAGCGTTTTTATGATAAACTGGCAGGTGTAACCGATCCGGAGAGAAAGCGTAAGATCATCGGTGAAGAGTTTATCCGTGTATTTGAAGAAGAAGCAAAGAAAATCGGTGCCGTAGACTATCTGGTACAGGGAACGATTTATCCTGACGTGGTAGAATCCGGTCTTGATAAGAGCGCAACGATCAAGTCCCATCACAATGTTGGAGGACTTCCGGACTGTGTAGATTTCAAAGAGATCGTCGAGCCGTTACGAATGCTGTTTAAGGATGAAGTCCGCCGGGCAGGTTTAGAGCTTGGCATTCCGGATTATTTGGTATTCCGCCAGCCATTCCCCGGTCCCGGACTTGGCGTTCGTATCGTTGGAGAGGTTACCGAAGAAAAGGTGCGTATTGTTCAGGATGCAGACTATATTTATCGTGAAGAGCTTGCCAAGGCAGGCTGTGATAAAGGACTTGGTCAGTACTTCGCAGCACTTACCAATATGCGCAGTGTTGGCGTTATGGGTGACTTCAGAACGTATGATTATGCAGTAGCACTCCGTGCCGTAAATACCACGGACTTTATGACTGCTGATTGTGCAGAGATTCCGTTTGAAGTCCTGCAGAAGGTAATGAACCGGATTATTAACGAGGTGAAAGGAGTCAATCGTGTACTTTACGATTTGACCAGTAAGCCACCTGGTACGATTGAGTTTGAATAAAAAGGTAAATCCCTACAAAGCCTGTAATTATGGGCTTTGTAGGGATTTTTTTAGTGTTAATGGGTACGTTTTGGGTACAAAAATATTTAAACATTATTCATATAACGTAATATATTTTGAAAGCTCGTTCATTTGCTTTTCGATATAAATGACAAATGGTTCATTGGTATTGTTAAAATTATTTGTTTTATTATAAAAATCAGAAATATCATTTTGAAATTCTTCGGCAGAATAGTTTGGGGTACCATTTTGTTTTTTTTTGCACGCCAAAAATTCACGCATTTTTTGTTCCGCTACTGTTGAACTATTTTTATATTCAAATAACGCATTGTAAATTTCTAACACTTTTTGTATTTTCTTCCTTCTTATAAATATAAAATTTTGATCAAACAGTGCAAATTCATTTCTAAAAAGCTCATTCATATTATATACGGCATTATAATATGAATTTATATTTTTACTTTGATCAGAAATTGTAGATAGAACAAGTGCTCTGCTTTTCAATTTAGATAAGTTCCAGTAAAAGGAATATACGGATTTTTTTTCTTCAGAAATATAACCTGTGCAGGAAGTGATAAGACATAACAAACTGCTAGAAAATATTCCAATGAACACGTTTTCTAACCAGTTCATATAACTGCAAGGTTTATCAAGTAATGCAAATGAAATAATCAATGATAATATTGAAATGATACCCATAATCAAGATAGTTTTTATATATATTTTCAAAAGAAACGACTCCTTTCAAGTTTGTATGATTTTTTTACTTTATGTTCAATCCAATCTTATCCAAGGTTTCATCATGTGCTTTCTGAATCTTTAATCTATCCTGCCATGCCTCCGATTCCGGATAAATATCCATCCAAAGATTAAAATCAGCTTCCGCTTTCAGCAGAGCTTCGCCACGTTTTTTCACATCTTTGATTTCATTACATTTCTCGACTTCATCCATATATTTTTCATAGCGTTCCAGCCATGATTGCATCAGCGCTAATGTTCCAAAGCTGATTGCTACCATATCATTTCCGTCTTTATCCTGATATTCAAATAATGAACCGTCATACTGGCGAAATACCTGAAACAGTCTATGCATGGCTTTTACACCATCAAAATCTGAATTTGCAAGTACTTCGGGATTGACCGCAAGTGCCTCTGCTATTTTTTCAAGAGATGCTGGTTTGGGGTTTCTTCTGCCACTTTCATAAGCACGAATATAGGCTTCGCTTGCACCAACCATTTCTCCTAATTGTCTTTGAGTTAGGTGACGTTCCTGACGGATGCGTCTTATATTTTCACCAACTGTCATTGTGATTTCCTCCTGCTTTAAAGCTATGGATGTTTCAACATCATATATAGCATACCACACAAGATAAAAAAATGAAAGAAAAAAGATATTGACACGAAACAAATGTTACGATATTATAAAAACGAAACAAAAAGATACTATGCAGAAACAAAGAAAGGAAAGAACACTATGAACGAAAAAATTTACTACAGTGCAGAAGACATTGCAAAGATGCTCGGTGTGAGCATGGGAAAGTCCTACAAGATTTTGCGAGAAATGAATAAGGAGCTTGCCGGAAAAGACAATGAAAGAACGCTTGGCGGAAAAGCAGAAGGTTGTGAAAGAGCAAACACAACAAAAATCTATGCATACACAGGAACATGGCACATCGAGAAAACACAATATCAGTACCGAATTGTAATTCGTGGAAAGAGAGGTTGTTTATGAATATTACATACGAAAAAAATGGAGATTATTTGATACCAAACTTAATTTCTGATCCAGAGCCGGAAGGGGAATTGAGAAAGTTTGGACTTATGAGAAGACATTATCTGAAAGAGCATCGGAGCGGTATCTATCAGGCGATGCTATTAAGCGGAAAACTAAAGGAACATTTGCTTATGATGCAGGAACAGGCAGAGGCACAGTTTGATTTGCTTGTAAAGCAAATGGCAGAACAAGAGGGCGTGACTGAACATCTGAAAGAGAAAAATCAGATGCTTTGGCTGCAGAGGATGAATAATATTCGAGAGAGAGCGGAGGAGATTGTGAGAGCAACGTTATTACAATGATGATTACACACTACAACAGAAGGCTGATTTTATCGAATCAGCTTTCTGTTGGTTATATGCCAATATGCATGCAAATACTAGACCTAAGTAGGAGAAATTGGCAGATGGGAGGCAAAAATACATGGAAGATATAAATATTTATGGATATATGCGAGTGTCATCTAAGGAACAAAATGAGGATAGACAGAAAATCGCATTAACGGAGATGGGAGTACCTGAGAATAACATTTATATGGATAAGCAGTCGGGTAAGGATTTTGAGAGAACACAATATAAGCGGTTATTGCGAAAATTAAATGAAAACAGTGTGCTGTATATCAAGTCGATTGACCGCTTAGGCAGGAATTACGGGGAATTGAATGAGCAGTGGCGCATTATTACAAAAGAGAAGAAAGCAGATATTGTTGTCATAGATATGCCGCTGTTAGATACCCGCAGAGAAAAGAATTTGCTTGGAACATTTATCAGTGATGTCGTTCTGGCATTGCTTAGCTATGTTGCAGAAAATGAACGCACCAATATCAAGCAAAGACAGGCGGAGGGAATTGCAGCAGCGAAAGCAAGGGGTGTAAAGTTCGGCAGACCACCATTACCAATCCCACAAAACTTTTATCAGATGCACAAAGACTGGCGGGCAGGGAAAATTACAATAGAAGAAGCTGCTAAGGCTTGTAATATGTGCCCTAAGACGTTTTACAGCAAGGCAGTAAAATATGAAAAATCCAGTTAAATAGTTCATGCGTTCTAACTGAAATGGTATACATTTCCAGTAATCATATACATAAAACTATTCTTACATATTATATCACGAAATCAGTCGAAATTCAGTAATTTTCTGTCAAAACTTCGTGAAATTTCACAGTTACCAATCCAAATTTTTCTCATGAAAAAAAGTATACATTTTTTCCAAGCTGGCTATCAAGGATAGCCAGCTTTAGAAATGAGGATAAAAATGGATAAGTTAATTGATCTGAATACTTATCCGGTCAGTAAAAATCTTAAAGCATTGCTGAAGGATAAGACAACAAAGAAAAATATTATATTTGCGACATCGGTATATAGTTCCAAAGGTACTCCAATCAAGGAAACGGAGCAAATGACGGAGGAAATCTTAAAAGGATTTACGCAATATGAGATACAGCCGAGGGTGCTAAAGAATAAGGAACAACAGCAGGAGCGTACCAGAGCCAAAGCCGAGGTGTTTACTCCATCGTGGATATGCAACAAAATGAATAACCACTGTGATGAGGAGTGGTTTGGAAGAAAGAATGTTTTCAATATTGAACAGGATCAGGGGTGGCAGGTAAACACAGAAAAGGTTGAGTTTGACACAGAGGATGGATGGAAAAAATATGTCGATTCCAAAAGACTGGAGATTACCTGTGGCGAAGCTCCCTACATCGTGTCGCGTTATGATGCCGCTACTGGAGAATTGCTTGAGGTTAAGCAACGTATAGGGATTTTGGACAGAAAACTGCGTGTAGTAAATGAAAACACAGACAATGAAAACGAATGGTTCAAATGGGTGCTTCGAGCATATCAGAGTGTGTATGGTTATGAATTTCAAGGAGACAGCCTTCTGGTTGCAAGAATCAATTTACTCATAACTTTTGTGGATTATATGCAGGACAGGTGGGATAGAGTTCCAACAGATGCGGAACTGCGAAAGATTGTAAATGTTATTGTCTGGAACCTGTGGCAGATGGATGGAATATCAGGGACAATCCCCTTTGGAAAGCCCAAAGAGGAATATCATCAATTCAGTCTATTTGACTTTGTGGTTGCAGATGAGCCAGAAAAGCAGGATACAGAAGAACCAGAAGAAGTGTACTGCCGGATCTATGACTGGCGCAGCGATAAGTCGCTGACGTATAAAAGCATGAAGGAAGGTAGATGAGATGAAATTTGATTTTGCAATAGGGAATCCGCCGTATCAAGATAATGCCATAGGAGAAAATGATACATATGCACCACCGATATATAACAAATTTTTAGATGCGGCTTATGCGGTAGCAGATGCTGTGGAAATGATACATCCGGCAAGATTTCTATTTAATGCTGGATCTACTCCGAAGGCATGGAATGAAAAAATGCTAAATGATCCACATTTTAAAGTAATGCATTATGAGGAGGATGCTTCTAAGGTATTTGCCAATACGGATATTAAAGGTGGAGTAGCTATTACTTATCGAACTTCTGATGCTAAGTATGAACCCATTGTTGTATTTACTAAATATCCAGCACTCAATCATATTCTTCATAAAGTAAATAATACGATTAATTTTGATCCGATGGATACTCTTGTAGTTACACGTACCGCTTATCGTTTAACTGAAAAGTTACATCAAGAACATACGGAAGCGATGGATCAGTTAAGCAAAGGACATCCATACGACATGTCAACGAATATATTTGATCGGCTTCCTCAGTTCTTTTTTAATGAAGCACCTAATGACGGTAATAAATATATTCGAATTTTGGGAAGAGAAAATTCTCAAAGAGTATATAAGTATATTCGTGCCGATTATGTTAATCAGCCTAAAAATTTGTTTCAGTATAAGATTTTTTTACCAAGTGCAAATGGAAATGGTGTTTTTGGAGAAACGCTTACTGCACCTGTATTAGGTATTCCGGGAATAGGATCTACGGAAACATTTATCAGTGTGGGATGCTTTGATAGTAAGGCTGAAGCAACAAATCTGTTGAAATATATAAAAAGTAAGTTTGCCAGAGCTATGTTAAATGTATTGAAAATTACGCAGCATTTAACGCCTGATGTATGGAAATATGTCCCTCGTCAAGATTTCACTGAAAAATCCGATATCGACTGGTCTGTATCCATAGCAAACATAGACAAGCAGCTCTATAAAAAATATGGACTTTCCGAAGAAGAAATCGCATTTATCGAGAATAATGTAAAGGAGATGGAATAGCATGAATAAACCTAATATTCAGACAACTAAACAGGTAGTTCCGATGCTTTATGGCTATTCCACTCCGGAAGTGGTTCGTCATAATGGCTGGACGAAGATAGGATACACAGAACAGGATGTAGAAACTCGTATCAATCAACAGACACATACTGCTGATATCAGGTGGCAACTTGAATGGAAAGGAAATGCCACTTTTGATGATGGTTCTGGACAGACATTTATAGATAAGGATTTTCATGCGTATCTGAGAAAATCAGGTATAGAGCAGGAAAAAGGAAAAAATAATGAATGGTTCCATGTGGATGGTGTCATATCGAAGCAAATGTTTCGTAATTTTAGGGAAGATCATGGCATTTTAAAAGCGACAGAAACTGTGATTCCGTATAAATTGCGTGAGGAGCAGCAGAGTGCAGTTTCCATGACGGTTGATTATCAGGCAACTCATAAAAATGGAGAGTTCCTCTGGAATGCCAAACCGAGATTTGGGAAGACATTATCGGTCTATGATTTTGTGCAGAAAATCGGGGCAGAAAAAGTGTTGATCGTCACAAATCGACCGGCGATTGCAAATTCATGGTTTTCAGATTATGTCAAATTCCTTGGTAGTGAATCGGGTTATCTTTTTGTGAGTGAAGTTGATGCATTGAAAGGGAAAAGAGGTGTGCTGACAAGAGAAGAATATACACATTTTCTCTTGGAAAAAGACAGTGACAATGTAAAATGTATTGAATTTGTATCCTTGCAGGATATGAAAGGATCAATCTATTTTGGCGGTGAGTATAATAAATTAGGCGAGGTTGCTAATATGGAGTGGGACATCCTTGTCATTGATGAAGCACATGAGGGTGTAGATACCTACAAAACAGATGTTGCGTTTGACCGTATCAAGCGTAAATTTACGTTGCATCTGTCAGGCACACCGTTTAAAGCACTTGCTAATAATAAATTTGCTGATGATGCTATCTACAATTGGACTTATGCAGACGAACAGAAGAAAAAGCGTGACTGGGATATTTCAGCAGAGGAAGAAAATCCGTATGCCACATTGCCGAAGCTTAATCTGTATACTTATCAGATGTCAGAAATTATCAAGGATGAGCTACAGCAAGGCATAGAGATTGACGGAGAAACGGAAGAATATGCTTTTGATTTGAATGAGTTTTTTGCTGTTACCAATGGTAAGTTCAATCATGAATCTTCCGTTGATAAGTTTCTGGATGCCATGACCAGGCAGACTAAATTTCCATTTTCTACGGAAGAATTGCGGGATGAATTAAAACACACATTTTGGCTACTCGATAGGGTAGATAGTGCAAAGGCACTGGCAAAAAAATTAAGGGAACATCCAATATTCCAGGAATATGAAGTTGTTCTTGCTGCTGGCGACGGAAAACTGGACGATGATGATGAAACCATGAAATCTTATGATAAAGTGGTTGCCGCCATTGCCGAGCATGAAAAGACCATTACATTGTCAGTAGGACAGCTTACGACAGGAATTACTATCCCGGAATGGACAGCAGTGCTGATGCTTAGCAATATGCGTTCACCGGCACTTTATATGCAGGCGGCATTCCGGGCACAGAATCCTTGTCTGTTTAAGGTGGGGACATCCTTCAAGAGAAAAGAAAATGTTTATGTATTTGACTTTGATCCGGCAAGAACCCTTACTATTTTTGAGCAGTTTGCCAACAATCTGAATCCTAATACAGCAAAGGGTGGCGGTTCCGCAGAGGAACGTAAGGAAAATGTAAAAGAATTGCTCAATTTCTTTCCAGTGATCGGTGAGGATGAACAGGGAGAATTGGTAGAGCTGGATGCGGAAAAGGTACTGACAATTCCGAGAAAAATTCGTTCTGTTGAGGTTGTAAAGCGTGGGTTTATGAGTAACTTCCTGTTTCAGAACATCAACAATATTTTTGGAGCACCGAAGGAAGTCATTGATATTATCACAAAGTTTGAACCGATAGAAGAACCTAAAAGTAAGGTAAATCTGACAGAGGAAGTGCAGAAAGATTTAGCGTTGGATGAAAACGGAGAAGTGACGTTGAGCAATGAATTTGTGATTGGCAGAACGCAGGATGTTTTTGGCGATAAAATCTACGATGTGACTTCTCAGGTACAGGAAACAATGACGCAGATGAAGCAGGCACCGGACAGGGCACAGAAAGCTATCGAAAAGCTGAAAGAGGCAGTAAAGCAGAGTGCAGTTAAGGCAGTTGTGGACACAGCACAGTCCACCTACGGCGCTGATATGAAGGCTGTGGATAAAAGACAGATTGAATCAAAACTGAACCACGAAGCTGATCGGATGATTGATAGGCTGCATACCAATTATGAGATTGAGCGAAATGTCATAGAAAATCAGCGTGTTGCTGAGCAGCAGGCAAGATATGAAACCGGAAAAACATCAGAGCAGATTGATAAAGAATTTGAGCAGAAGCAGAAAGCCGCTATGGAGAAATTCAACGAGGAGCTTACAATAGCTATTTCTGATTTTGCAAAAGAATCCACGAAGGAGACAGTCAAGACCGTAGAAACAAAGAAGAAGGAACGGGAAAAGGAAACAATTGAGGATGGCGTCAGAGACCACCTACGTGGATTTTCAAGGACAATTCCGTCATTTCTAATGGCGTACGGAGATAATACCGTTACGCTTGCCACCTTTGATACTATCATCCCGGATAAAGTTTTTCTGGAAGTGACAAGCATCACGCTGGATCAGTTCAAGTTTTTACGTGATGGTGGTGACTATGTGGAGGAAGAAACCGGACAGACCAAGCACTTTGACGGACAGCTATTTGATTCGGTGGTATTTGATGATTCTGTAAAAGAATTTCTTGCCTTAAAGAAAAAGCTTGCTGACTATTTTGACGAAAAGAGTGTAGAGGATATATTTGATTATATTCCACCGCAGAAAACCAACCAGATATTCACACCAAAGACAATGGTTAAGAAAATGGTGGATATGCTGGAGCAGGAGAATCCAGGATGTTTTGATATGCCGGATAAGACATTTATTGATCTGTACATGAAATCTGGTCTGTATATTACAGAGATTGTGAAGCGTTTATATCAGAGTGACGAAATGAAAAAGCAATTCCCGGACAATAAGGAACGCTTGAAGCACATCTTTGAAAAGCAGGTGTACGGACTTGCACCAACAGAAATCATATATAAGATAGCAACTAGTTACATATTGGGATTTGATGAGGATACGAAGAATATCAAACATAATTTCAGACAGTTGGATGCTTTGCCTTATGCAAAGGATGGAACGCTGGAGCAGATGTTGGATGAGCTGTATTCTGAAGATGAGTAGATGAGAGGATGCACCCGAAACGGGTGCATTGCTTGTTGTGAGGAAAAGAATATTGTGATACTATTAAAAGTGTTTTATTTTAGGTACAAATATCAAAAATAAATTAATCAGTTAGGGTTAATAGAATAAGATTATTATAAAATAAACAGAAAGTATAGAGATGGAGAATGAAAGATAAATTAAAAAAATTTGTAAGACAACATTGGATTTTTATATGGGCTTTGCTAAGTGTTGTTTATGCGGCTATAGTTCAATTATTGTTTTCATTAAAAACATCAAATCAATTTTTTGTGGCACATTGGGGAGCAGGAGATATATTGACATATGCATCAACTATTTCCCTTGGTTTGCTTGCAATGTGGCAAAATAAAAAGCAGCAAGAGGAAAATGATATAACGCAAGAGCGAATGGAACGAATTATAATTCATGTAAACGAGTTGAGTATAATATCTAAAATGATAGAACATGAAGAGCGGCGCGTTAATGAACTTGATAAGTTGTTGAATAGATTTATGCAAAATTGCGATCCGCAGGCAGTAGCGATAGCGTATAGTTCTGATGATAAAATAGTGTGTATGACACAAGTGACTGAGTTGGAAAGAACAATAGATAAAGATTTTTTTGCTATAAGTAGATTGTTGGCTGAAGATAAAGTGCTAAAGTTGGATCCTGATAATGCCTTAAAAGTAGCTTTTGCTAAGTTGTATCAAACTGTCAAAAAAGACATTGGTGATATACGTCAGGAGAAAATAGATATGTGTGACATACATGCGGTTGGAAAAATGGCAGGGAAATTGTCGGCAGAGCGAGATACATTTATGAAAGAAAAAGAGGAGTATTTGGAGAGTATTCAAAGTAAATTAAGAAAATTGTTGTTTGAAGAAATTGCATTAGAAGATGCTAGAAAGATGTATAATTAAAGCAGTGATATAAAACAACATTCACAGCAGATTGACTTTTAGCATACGATAGTGTATATTTAAATTACAAAGAGAAGATACTACAGTCGGAACGGAGACTTAAAACCCGTTTCCAGTGGTCGGGATGAAGACCTAAAACTCATTCCCATTACAGAGTAAACTGCTAAAAATCAAAGGCGGATGGCTTCGGTCATCCGTCTTTTTTAACAAAGGAGATGAAATGGCAGAGGAAAGTTTTAAGGAACGTGCCCGACAGGAAATGATAAAAGCTGCAAAACAGTATAAGGACATCTATGTTGATTATGAGTATCTAATTTGCTCGGTAACATTTGAGAAAAATGATTATTATATAATTGCTGCAGAGGAAGATAATTTTCAGCATTTAACAGGTGTGCAGTCCAAGATAGATGCTAAGACATTTTTCCGCAAATGTTATGATGGAACGCTTGCGGAAGTGGACTTTGATTTTGCAAAAGCAGGACACAATGAGAAGTCGGCAAAAGGTACAGTAAGAAGAAAAATACAGGTTTTGCCGGATATGATGACACTAATGAAATCGGATGTTCAAGTAGAAGAAGGCTTTCGGAAAAATCGGGTAGTGTGTTCGCTGGCAACAGCGGATGGAAACTGCACATTAGGTTTTTCAGAATCAAAGAAAGCACGTCCGAAGTCCTTGATAAAAGGAAATGAATTGAAGAATCCGGGGACTGTAGATTTGATTCTAAGAAAAACAACTGGAAGTTTATTCTTTGATGAAATTATTGTTGGAGATACAGCAATGCTTAAGCAGTTCAGAGAAAAAATTGAGGATATTGTGTCAGCAAAGTTGTTTGAAGATGTGACAGGAGAATAAGACATATGAATGATGAAGATCATGTTTTGTTAAGTGAAAAATTAGAAGATCAGCTTAAGGCTGTAGAGTGGGCGCGTGAACAGAAGAAGAAAATTCTTGATGACAAAAGCAGACGTATCGCGGATGCACTCATGGAAAAAATGACACCTTTGATAATGAAGAATAGTGTACAGAAATAGCGTGGGTACAATTTGGGTACACCAGAAATGAAACCGTATAAACGACATATGAAACCGTACCAAAATGATGCTGTTTTGAAACATAATAACAACAAATTTACATGAAAAAACAAACCCGAAAAAGAGTTTGAATAACGGACAGAAATGCCGGAAGCCTGTATTTATGCGGGTTTCAGGCATTTGTTTTATAAAATGGCTCTGGTTTGGCTCTATTTGTGAATTGAGTAATGGAAAGTTTTTTATGGTTTTTATGGTTTGAAATAAAAATTTTATTGACACAAGAGAATATGGATAGTATACTTGTCACCAAAATTACAAGGAGAGCATACAAATGAATCAGAACTTACATTCAAGACGTTATATGTACATGTATTATAGACATACTGTGTTATAAGCTTTGCAAGGTTAATGCATTGACTTATAGCCGGTAGGTCTATTAGTTTAGTGCATAAAACCAGAATGTAAGTGATGTGTTAATATATATTACATTGTAAATTGGAATTATCGCACTGGACAATGAATGTTTGGTGCGATTTTTTTACGTGAAAGAGGTGTATGGAATGAATGATTTAATTAAATTGAAATTGGTAACAGAAGATGAAGCAGAGTGTCTGCACAGACTACAGGTAGAAGCATTTATGCCATTATATGAAAAATATCAAGATGATGATACAAGTCCGGCAAAAGAAAGCCTGAAGAGAGTAACAGAAAAGATTATTGATACAAATTCAGATTACTACTTCGTTGTATTTCATGGAGAAAAAGTTGGAGGTGTGAGAGTCAGCAGGCATAAAGGTGAAAAGGTGTATAAAGACGTTAATTGGATATCTCCTATTTTTATAATTCCCGAATTTCAAAATAAAGGGATTGCGAGCACGGTGATAGAACAATTATTTGATATTTATCCAAATACAATAGAATGGCGTTTAGATACGATTAAGCAGGAAAAAGGCAATTGCCATTTATACGAGAAATGCGACTTTGTCAGGACTGGAGAGGAAATAGTTGTAAATAAAAAGATGACATTGGTTAAGTATGTAAAAAATTGTATTAGTGTACGAAGATTTACAGAAGAGGATGCAGAAGGGGTTAGCAAGTTAGTTGTAAGGAATTTCTTAGAAGTTAATAGCAAGGATTATGGAATTGCAGCTATGGAGAAACTTGCAAAAGTTTATGATTCAGGGAAAGTTCTAAATATTGCCAACTATGCACATATGTATGTATTTGAATGGAATGGTAAAATAGTTGGCACGGGATCGATTTCCAGTTTTTGGGGAAGTAAGACAGAAAGTATTTTGCTGACTATTTTTGTTTTGCCGGAATTGCATGGGAAAGGTATCGGAAGAAAAATCATAAATACATTGGAACAGGATGAGTTTTATGTAAGAGCAAATCGTATTGAAATACCTGCTTCTATTACAGCAACAGAATTTTACAGAAAATTTGGATATGATTATAAGAATGGTGTTAAGGAGTTGGATGAAGAATATCATTACAGGTTGGAAAAATTTAAGGAGGTGTCGATTTAAATGATAACAGACGCATTTGATAAATCAGAGGTTTTGTTTGGACCAAAGGACTTCTACGGTGAGAAAAAGAATTTATGTGATAAGTGTATTATAGTCTTTTCAGAGGTCATATTTGAATACATGCTTGAAACATATGAACATGAGCAGGCAGGAGTTATACGATGCTGCAATGGAGTGACAGCAGTATATGTTTTTGAAATAGAAGGAATGAAGATTGCAGGATATTTGAGCCATATAGGATCTGCATTGGCTGGAAGTGATGTGATAGACGCAAATTGGCTTACGGGTGCAGATAAATTTATTATGTTCGGTTCAGCCGGTTCTTTGGACAGCAATGCGACGGATGGAAAGTTTGTTATTCCAACAGCAGCTTATCGGGAAGATGGATTGAGTTATCATTACGCTGCACCAACAGATTACATAGAGATTAAGAATACAAAAGCAGTGAAAGAAATTTTTGATGAATTGAACCTTCCAAGCGTGACAGGTAAAGTTTGGACAACGGATGCAATTTATAGAGAAACAAAAGCAAAGCTTGAAGCAAGGAAAAATGAAGGCTGTTTGGCAGTAGAAATGGAACTTGCTGGAGTTCAAGCTGTATGCAATTTTTATGAATGGAATTTGTATGATTTTCTTGCAACAGGAGATGTACTTGATCAGGCGGTGTATGATGTTTCGGGACTTGCAGATGCGAATCATAATATGGACAAATTGTATATTGCCATTGAAATTGCAAAGAGAATTTGAAGAGAAAGGTAAAGTTAAGTATGTTAAGATTAAGACCATACAATAAAGATGATGCAGAAACAATTCTGACATGGATAAAAGACGAGAAAGCTTTTTATAAATGGACAGCAGGAATTTTAGGGGAATATCCTATTTCGGTGGAGCAGTTTAATACGGTAAGTAATCTTATGGCATTTACTGCTATTGATGATGAGAAAATAGTGGGATTTTTTACTATGAGAAGACCAAATGATTCCTTTGAGGAATTACGGTTTGGATTTGTAATTGCCGATTCAGAAAAACGTGGTCAGGGTTATGGTAAAAATATGCTTAACTTAGGGCTGAAATATGCAAAAGAGATATTCGGTGCAAATAAGGCATCATTAGGAGTTTTTAAGAATAATGAACCAGCGTATTATTGCTATAAAGCAATAGGATTCGAAAATGTAGAAATGGACGAAGCAGAAAAATATGCCGTCATGGGAGAGAAATGGGACTGCATAGAATTAGAAATGAAGTTATAAAGAGAATTAATGTGATTGCTTGAGTTTCCGCAGAATGTAATTCTAAAATGAACACAGCTTCCCAAAGCACCAATCTGCCGGATTTTTGAAGCATTGGGAATAGCAGTTTTACGAATAGAGGTACTTTAATAAACCCCACCGGAGCCGGGCTTTGGGAGAAATATACTTTTATCTATCTAAGCGGTCAGCTTAAGGCAAAGTTGACGGTATGACGGACGTTTTGTCCGAAACCACAGCCTGATGCCTTCTTTTGCATACGAGAGTATGCCGGAGATACCTTTAGCTAACCGGTAATAGCTGAACTGAACTTTTTCTTTTATTGGGTCTGCTTTCTGTATGATTGCAGCCTTCAGGGCATGCGTTTCTGATTTCATGGACATATGTGCCAGAAATGCCATGCACATGGTAATATAAAAATTCAGGGCATTGATTGCAGCGAGCTTCCTCACACGGAAGTTTTCAAACTGAAACATCTGCTTTTTACAACGGAAATATTCCTCAATGCGCCATCTGGAAAAGTAAGTCAGGGCGATATTTACCACGTCTTCTTTGGATTTGATTTTCTTATTGGTTGCAAGCATCATGGGATGTTCCGTAATGCCGTAAACCAGTACGAGATAAATATCTTTCTTTGAAGCGGTAATCTGCACTTTCACATGAGAAAGATAGGCATCGT
>OGOZ01000346.1_pt1 | contig 33025 bp, 24 predicted proteins | sample 1552801 | NCBI WGS metagenome assembly OGOZ01 (sample SAMEA2580196, study PRJEB22360) | human gut metagenome | biome: human gut; feature: human-associated habitat; material: faeces | place: Denmark | collected 2008/2010 | reverse complement strand
ATTCATTTTCAAAATCTTTCGTGTAAATCCCAATATCAATTCCTTTTGCGTGAATGATTTCCCTAACTATTTTATTTGCCATCTCTATTCCTCCACCATGTTCTCCATCTGTTCCAACTTCTGCAAGGCTTTCATATACGCCATAAGTCTTTTATATTGCTCATCTCCAAGGCTGTGAATCTGCTTTAAAATCTTAATATCCGACCTGGTTACTTCATAATTCGCATCTTCATCCTTATATTCCGGATCAATGCCTTTTCCTGTCAAAAGCTGTTCGGGAGTAATCTCCAATGCATCACATATAGACAACAAGCAGTCCGCTTTGAACTGCGGATAAGCCGCAGAGCCACGCTGACGCTTTACCATAAAATCACTTTTTCTTTTTTGAATCTTCCTCATAAAGATACATTACTGCCTCAAGTGTTTTTTTCAGAAACTTTGTTTGTTCATTATGCATTCCCAAAATATCTGAGATGGTTATTTGTGGCTCCCATTTAGTAATATCATTATCTTCATAATATCTGATAGTTCCAAACTTAGAAGCCGTGCTGCCTTTTCCATCAAGAATCTCATTTGCCTTTTCAAAATCGTCAAGAAGAACTGCCATCTGCATTACTCGTCCGGCTCTGTTATGGATGTAATATAGATAAAATAGGTGGTATATTCATGTACTCACCTTTTATTCTATACGATTTGTCCTTTGACGCAATACAGAATTGTGAAAGGGATTCCTCAGCAATCGACTCAACAGTATCTAAAGACAAATCTGTTATATCACAAATCTGTTTTAAAGAAGCGTATGAATTATCATTCAAAGATGTCAAGTCATATATTGCGAACAGTACCGACAAGACTATTTTGTCAGATACAATCTTCATTATTTTACTAATCTTCTTAATACTACTTTCATCATAAAGCTTATGGTCATCTGAGAAAAAAACACTTCCTCGTTTCATTGTTGCAACTATATCAGGCTGTGTAATACTTGAAAATCCCCATTCACTGTCTATTGCATGCTCCATAGTCTCATCCATTTCAAACTTTGGAAATCCGGAATCATCTTTTTGAGATTCCATCACACATACAATTGCATGTAAGGCTTTTGCAATTTTCATAATCTGAGCCATTTCAGTTCCTGATTCAGCATTTTTTATTTTGTTTTTTAAAATTATAAGTATATCATCATCATTCTTTACAGCAGTTCTACCCATGAGTTCATCAACTGAAACTTTAAAATACTCGGCAATTTCAGGTAACAACTGAATATCGGGCAAACACTGCCCTGATTCCCATTTGCTTACGGCCTGATTCGTAATACCTAACTTTTGAGCTAACTGCTCTTGTGTAATACCTCTGTTTTTTCGCAAAAACAATATTTGTTCACCAATATTCATATTATTTCTCAATCCTTTCAATTCGATTTTTTCAACCGGTTGATGTAGCTAATTATAGTTCATTGAAAGAATGTAAACAATAACGCATTGGTTTACTCCCTTCTCACATCGTCCAACCAATAGTTGGATAATACTTACCACTAATTCTCAGCACTCACTTTTCAAAAAATTCATAGTAAATCCATGTATTTCATCAGTTTCGCATACACTATCTCTACTCTTCCACATCTACAAACATTATCACCGGTGGAACCGGTTTTTCATAGTCTTTCAAGAAAAGACCTCTTTCCCTCGCCTCATAAATCAGGGCACTTGGGAAGTAGCAACAAGTATTTATGTATCGAAGGAAATCTGGTACATCTGCTTGTATCTGTTTTGAAACTACCACAGGATTTTTAATCATAGTAATGAATTGATCATGAAATACAGTACATAGTTTGTCAGTGTATGCTCCCATCAGTTCATAGAACTGTCCTTTTTCACCCATACTAAGTACTGGAACATTTAAGATTAGTTTTCCCTCTGCTAATCTTTCCACAAAGTCCAATTCAATAAATGTATCAATATTTGTAAGGAGCTTTTGAGATATACCAGATAAAAAGGCTTCGTTATCACAATATACCGCGTATAAGAATTTCATTATTGACTCTCTTGCATCATTCCAATTTCCTACGCAATGATAAACAGAATGTGTTTTTCCTAAGGCTTCCGTATCATAATCATACAACCCAATCATACGTGCTCCAAGTAGATGCTCATAATTCCCACCTGCCTCACCGCTAATTCCATATTTATTCTGAGGACTCTTGGCATAATCATAATTTGCCGGGTAGCGAGTTCCCATGGCATACCATCTGCCACCGTCTTTCCTGTCCGGATAATCATACTTAGAACCATTTCCGGCAACCTCATCTCTAACTCTTATCACAGCTCGATATACAGAATGCAAGACAAAATATCCCTCCAGCTTCAAGGCCTGCGATGAATTTTGTTTTTTATAATAAGCTGATGTTCTTAATTCATTTAATCCTTCTTTAATATGCTTCCAGATTTCTCCACATAGATCACAAGCCATTCTCGTTTGCAATTCAAATGTGTTAAGCAGGTCTTTTTCTGTGTAAATAATAAAATCTGTAAATACCCTATCCCCAACCTGCTTCATCAGTTCACCCTCTATTAGACGATCTACAACAGGTTCTATATATGCCGCTGAAATCCCGATTGCATCTGCAAGTTCCGTTATCGTAACAGGCCTTTCATATGCCAAAATCAATAAATTCATTGCAATTTTATCATTGTTCACCAATGAGTGGGGCTGGTCATCTAATCCAGTATATCCACTGCTTGAAATCCATAAATCCTCAGGTTCAAAGCTTTGCTTTTCATATTTTTTCATAGTTAAATCCTTTCTCAATTTATCCCTGCCAAGTCTAAGACGACTTTTAATTGTGTTCTCTGGCAGCGACAACTCTTTCGCGATTTTCTTAACTTCCTGGCCGTGAAAATAATGTCTTACAATGACCTCACGATAAAGCTTAGTCAGTCTTGCAACAGAACGTCTGAGATTTTCTTCTTCCGTTAAACCATCTTCATCTGTAGCTGATGCCTGATTGTTTTCTTCCTTCATCGCGAAATCAAAATCCATACCATAAAACTCTAATGGTTTACGGTATTTTTCACGTAACAGGTCATAATATTTTCTGTTAAGCACTGTGCACAGCCAATTTTTTGCATTATTTATTTCAGTGCCTTTATTTATAGCATGTAACCCATCCAATAATGTATTCTGAACAAGATCCTGCGCATCTTCCAATGAATCACATTTACTTATGGCTATATGCATCAGATGATCAGCTTGTGCCATCATTTCTTCTATTTCCATTAGAGGTCCTCCAATGCCGTATTACTATCACAGATAAAATATATATCCGTTTTGAAGCTTCACCCTATAGTCGCATGAAAGTAAGAAAGGTTCACTACATTTTATTTTTTTTCCAAAAATATTTAACGGCAGTCTGTATTTACAGACCACCGTTGTATCAAAAAACATCATTTAAAACGCTCATTTTTTTAGCCATTCCAGCACTTTCTTCGCAATCTCCGCAGGCGTCTCGTTGGTACAATCCAATGTATCAAATTTTGTTTCTCCTAAAGAGTCATGTGTTCTGAAATAGTTATTATACTCTATTGAACTCTGAATCCAACCGGCATCATCTATGCCCCTGCCATCTGTCATTCGTTTCCTAATTGCTTCCGATTCTGCTGTAAGCGCTAATACCTTAACCTCAGAGAAAAATCTTTTTCCATATGTATTATGAAGTCTATCAATCCCACCGGCCATTGTCCATACTACCGGCTTTTTACTCTGATTGATATTCTTTGACACACAATATACTTGCTCTATTAAATTATTTTCCTCTTCATCATTCTGCGGCCATGCAATATTACGAAGCCAATCAACATCCAAAACAACAAAATCGTCAGTTATCTTCTGAAGTTCAACCGCTGTAGTTGTCTTTCCAATTCCGCTACACCCGGTCAGAAAATATATTGGTAATTTTTCAAATGTCCGCTCATTGCCACATTTAGGGCATTTTATGATATATCCCTTAACTTCTTTATCCCATTCGTGATTTCCACACGCAGAACATATTCCTAACATTTTAAAATCTCCTGTTACTTTTCAAAATTCTCTTTTCCTGTCGTCCAAGCAATGGCTGGAATCGTCTTTTTCGTACATCCGTAACAGCATTTTCCACATGCTGTAATCATTTCAAAATCAATCATCTAATTATCATTCTATTACTCCAAAATGCCGAAACGCCTTCATAATAGCCTCTTCCTTCTCAGGAGTAACCTGAGGCTGTCTAGTTGTCTCCGCTACCGCTCCGGTCCGCGCAGAGCTGAGGTCCACTGGACCTCTTGTGCCCTCTGACTTTGGCAAATTAAAATTCTCTCCAACCTCAAGGCCGCACTTCTTTTTTACCTGTGCAATATAAAGCGATGATACCTTAAGGCCAAACTCATTAAGGATATACTCCTTGACCTGAGCATATGTAGTTTTGCCCCTAAGTTCAGTCAAATCCATATCCTCCAAAGAGAAATCCACTTTTACTTTTCTGAAATTATCCTTGTCGACCACACCCTTGGAAAGAAGAACAACCGTCTCCACATGCACAGTCTGTGGAAACATATCGACCGGGCGGACGCGTTTCAATTCATAGCCGCCGTCACACAGAATCCGGAGATCACGGGCAAGCGTTGCGCTGTCGCAGCTCACATAAACGATCCGGTCCGGGGCCATCTTAAGCATGGTATCAAGACACATCTCATCGCAGCCCTTCCGTGGAGGATCCACGACAATCACATCCGGATGAAGCATGCCTTCCCTGCCCTGCTCCGCGCTGCCTGCAGAATGGGATACCGCATCTTTTCTTCCATAGAATTCCGGCAGTACCTCTTCTGCCTTTCCAGCAAAGAACTCTGCATTAGTGATTCCATTATTTGCTGCATTCTGCTTTGCATCCTCAATCGCCTGTGGCACGACCTCCACTCCATAGACCTTCGATGCTCTTCCACTTAAGAACAGGGAAATTGTTCCGATTCCGCAATACAAATCCCACACGGATTCCTTACCTCTAAGTCCTGCATAGGAAAGTGCCAGACTGTATAGCTTTTCTGTCTGCACCGGATTTACCTGATAGAAGGAAAGAGGTGAAATAGAAAAAGCAATGCCATCTCCGGTACGTGCGAAGCAGTTATCCACATCACGGACGAAAATTGTATCTGTTATCCTCTCTTTTCCCCAAAGTGTATGAATTTCTGTCCCCATAATAACATTGGTTTTCTCGCAATTAATGCTTACAGATATACTGGTCATACCCCGGATTGCCACAAGCCGTTCAATCAGCTCCTTCTGATGAGGCAGCCATTCCCTTTTGCTGTTCTTCTCTCTTATCCCGGTACGGCCTTTCATGTGTTCCGGATTAATTACCAGACACACCATAATTTCTCCACTCGTAAAGCCCTTGCGGATTAACACATGGCGGACCAGCCCTTTTCCGGAAGCCTCCTCATATGCGCTTATGCTATATTCCTTCATATACTGCAAAATTGCTTCCAGAATCGTCCTGTTCTCATCTACTCCAAGCAGGCATTCCGTATTGGCAATAATACTGTGCGTGCGCCCTGCATAGAAGCCGGCAACCGGATTTCCCTCTTTATCCATACCAATCGGGTACTGCGCCTTGTTTCGATATCGAAACGGCTCCTCCATTCCCACAACCGGCTCCATAATCCGGTCAAGCTCCTCCGGCCCGAATCCGCCGATACGAAGGAGATTATTCCTGACCTTATTCTGCTTAAATGCAAGCTGCTGTTCATAGCCCATTGCCTGAATCTGACATCCCCCACATTGCCTGTGAAAGGAGCAGGACGGCATTACACGAAAAGGAGAAGGTGTAATCACCTTCTCTAATCTTCCATAACCGTAATTCTTCTTTAATTTAATCACACGGATCTCTACCTGATCGCCAATGATCGTATCTTTAATGAAAAAGGGGTAACCATTTACCTTGCCAATCCCTTCTCCCTCCGTGCTCATATCGATAATCTCAGTTGTAAGCAGTTGATTCTTCTGAAAATCCATCTCTCTTTATTCTTCCCTATTGATTCGATCCTGTCCCATATTTTACGCAGCAGCTCCGCGATTGTTACGATTCACTGCTGAATCATGTTCTTACGCAGCCTGACAATAAGTATCCGGCTGCTATGGGAACAATAACCGGTTATTTCACTCATAGGCTGCCGGATGGTACAGGTTACTCCACCCTGGTTCCAATAACATTGGAATCAAACAGCCGGTTGAAGCCAAGCCAGCCGGTTTCTGTAGTATTGTCCATTAATTCAGTAAAGGTCTGCAGCTTTGCATCCGTATTATCCGCAAAGTTAAGAGCTACTGCCTCCATGATTGCCGGCTTCTTCGGAGAACCAAACTCATATTCTCCGTGATGCGCCAGAATACAATGCTTTAACTCACTTGCCAGAACAACAGGAAATCCCGGAATCTCACGAATCTTCTCTCCAACCATCTCCGTACCAATCACGATATGTCCAAGGAACTGCCCCTCATCGGTATAATCATTCTGCGGAAAAGCAGAAAGCTCTTTGATTTTACCCATATCATGACAGATTGCAGCGGTTAAAAGCAGATCCCGGTTCAGTCTCTCATAATTCTTACAGTAATAGTCACACATTCTGGTTACGCTTAAGGTATGCTGTAATAAACCTCCTACGAAGCCATGATGTACGGTTTTAGCTGCGGAGGATTTCTTAAAGGCGGCAATAAAGCCTTCATCTTCAATAAAAAACCCGGAAAGAAGCTGCTTCAGATAAGAATTCTGAATGCTGTGAATGTACTTCAGCAGTTCCGTATACATTTCCTCAATATCATATTTACTTACCGGAAGATAATCACTGGGATTCACCTCTTCCTCCTGGCATTTACGGATCCGCTTCACATTTACCTGTAAAGCACCCTGAAAGCTCGTTACGTCACCATAGACCTCTATGTAATCCAGTGCATCAAAATCTGCAATTCCTGCACTGTTCGGATCCCAGATCTTACCGTCAATCGTTCCCGTTTTATCCTGCAGGATCACGCTTTCATATGGCTTGCCATTCTTGGTTACTGCAGAAACCTTATGCTTACACAGATAAATGTCAAAGAAACGGTCTCCATCCTTATAATCCTTTAAATATTTCATCATGCTACCTCTTTCTGTTGCTTTATTTTAATGTCACATTAACTTCCATTTCTGTATAGCCATCCGGTCCCTGCCGCATCAAGGTCACGGTTACCTGTGCATCCGGCCGTAACTGGTATAGTGCATTCACCAGTTCCTGATAGGAGGTAATTTCTGTCTGTCCTATCTTCGTAATGACATCACCACTCTGAACTCCTGCCTCCATAGCCGGAGAATCCACAACGGTTTCATAAATATATGCCCCTAACGGAACCTGCATCTGCTCATGGGCATCCACCGGTACATCCATGCCATAAACTCCCAGATAAGCAATTGCTTTATCATTGGAAAGGCACTCCACCAGCTTCTTAAGCTCGGAAATTCCGATTCCGCTGATAAGATTCTTCATATCACCGTCATTATAGGTCATATCAATAATTCCGATTAACTGCCCCCGCAGATTAATAAGAATACCGCTCGCTGAGGTACTTCCGTAGATATCGGTTCCAATCCACTTATAGGTGGCATCCGGAAGATGCACCGCATTTCCGGATGAAGTGACAACGCCAATGCTGATCGAATTCTCAACCCCCATCGGACTTCCTATGGCAATCACCGGATTACCCGGAAGATTCACATTAGATGAGGTTCCCATGCTGACCGGCTTTGCAACATCTATGGTAGCAGGCGCCATCTTTGCCTTGACAATGGACAGAATTCCCAGTCCCGTGTTACGATCCTCCTGCTTAATCTCCGCAACATAAGTATCTCCGTTTACGAATACAATTTCCAGTAATTCCGCGCCCTTGATATTCTTTAAATTCGCAAGGATCAGAATTTCCCTGCCGTTATCTGCCACAACCACTCCGGACACAATATCTTCATTCTGATATTCATTATCAAACCAGTCTCTGTCCGAGGTGATTCCTACAACCTTCACCATCGAATTCTCTGCGGTTTTCGCAACATCACGTACTGCTCCGGATAACGACAGGTAATCCTCTACTCCAAGCTCCATCTCTGACAAAACCTGTTCAATCTGGGAATCCTCCAAAGCAGCCGGTGCTGTCGGCTCCGGTGAGCTCTCAGCCTCATCTGCCAGCCGGTCTTCCGTGAGCATATCCTCCGGCAAAATTTCATCTTCACCGGTTTCCTCAACAAAAACAACCGTCTGCGGCTCCTCTTCCGGATACAACCGGTTACTGATTACCGGTTCCAGCAACAAAAAGGTCACACACGCAATCAGACCGAAAATCACCGCCATGGAAGCCGTAATTATCGTTCTCCGCAGAAGCTTCTTCCGGTTCAGTGGCCGCTGCTTAATCGTCTCTTTCATAAAATCTGTAGTTTCCGGTTTCGCCTCGGAATTTATATTTTCCTGATTCTGCTTCTTATCCTTCTGATCATCCATGCCAATCACCTATATTTGACTTCATAAATATTCTATGCTATTATATATCCATAAAGTGGTGCTACCGATAGACGGTTGCCCTCAAAAACAGTTAAAAAATAACCGCTTAGTTTGTAAGGCCAGGGCGGTTATTTTTTATGTGAAATCTTGTAAACAAGACTTACAATAGCAACCGCCTGCCGTGATATGGCAGCACCTGATCTGATTATAAATGTAATCATCTCAATTAACAAGTAAATAATGCCATTACTCAAACATGATCCACTGGATCATGTTCTCATATACATGGCGGACATACGAAAACAGCTCCTTCATAATTTATGAAGAAGCTGTTTCATTATAGTCGGCGTGACAGGATTCGAACCTGCGGCCTCTACGTCCCGAACGTAGCGCTCTACCAAGCTGAGCCACACGCCGTTATACGACCATTGACAATCATACCTTTTTTAGGCGCAATTGTCAATGGTTGTTTTAGAATTATTTTTTACGATGAATAATATATTTGCAGATCGGGTTCCCCATGGCGGAAAATTTTTCTTCATATTCCGTCATAATGTTCCCCTTCACCAACTCTTCATCATGATGCAGATCATAAGTAATCACGATCGCTTCCCATCCTGCAAAGGGCAGCTCCTCCACTGCAAAATCAAACAGTGGCCGGTTATCCGTCTTAAATTCCAAAATGCCATCCTTCTTTAAAAAGGTGTCATAACGCTTTAAGAACTCTCTGGATGGAAGACGACGTTTCGCATGCCGGTCCTTTGGCCATGGATCCGAAAAATTCAGATAAATCCGGTCAATTTCTTCTTCCGCAAATACTTCACTGATCTCTTCAGCATCCATGCGGATAAACCTTAAGTTTGGGAGTGGATCTGTTTCCATCTTCTGGATGGCACGGAGCAGGACACTGGAATACTTTTCAATTCCTATGTAATTGATCTCAAGATTCTCCTTCGCCAGTTCATGAAGGAATTTTCCCTTTCCCATACCAATCTCTATGCGGATTGGATGGTCATTTCCGAATACATCTATCCATTTACCCTTTTGAGAACAGGGCTCCTGAATTACCCATTCACTTTCTGCAATCACATCCCTGGATCCTGCAATATTTCTTAATCTCATGATTTCTTAGCCCTGTGTGCGATTCTCTTGTCAATGTACTCTTTGAGCATCAGCACGGTCTCTTCCTCACCAAGCCTGCTGCTGTTTACACACAGGTCATAGTTTCTGGAATCGCCCCACTTGATCTTGCAGTAATAATTATGATAATCCTTACGCTTACGGTCACTGCGGAAGATAAAGCTTTCAGCTTCTTCCCTGGTAAGTTCGTAGATCCTCATAATACGCTCTACCTTCGCTTCCCAGTCGCTCAATACGAAGATGGATACCAGTGCCGGATGATACTTCAGCATGGTTTCTGCACAACGTCCGACAACAACGAAAGACTCTCCGGCGTTTGCCTTGTCTTCCAGATAACGGAACTGCAGCTGTGCAATGTTCTCCTCCATGGAATTGGAAAGCCCCTTAACGGTTCTGGAAAAGATCATCTTTTTAGGAACTTCATCATATTTCTCATAGTTTGCCACATCAACATTCTTAGCCTCTGCAATGTTCTGCAGGATATTCTTATCATACAGCTTAATTCCATAAAGTTCGGAAAGCTTCTCAGCGATTTCATGTCCGCCGCTTCCGAATTCACGGCCAATCGCAATAATAATCTGTTCTGCCATACGGTATCCCTCCTTGTTCTGTCTGATTTACAGATATCTTACAAAAATGATAATCATGGAAACGAAAACTACCATAATTGTGGCAGGTGCCATGGCCTTACAATACTTGCCCCATCCAATCGGATAACCTTCCTTTGCTGCCACAGCGGTACCTACAACGTTCGCAGATGCGCCAATCGGTGTTCCGCTTCCACCAATGTCTGTACCCATGGACAATGCCCATGCAAGGGTAGATAAGTCCACACCTTCCATTGCTGCAAGACTCCGGATAACCGGGATCATGGTAGCTGCAAAAGGAATATTGTCAATAAAGGCGCTTGCAAAAGCAGAAACCCAGATAATAATCGCAATCATCAGTTTGATATTACCACCACTGATATTTCCAATAAATTCTGCAATAATCTGCAGGATTCCGGTCTGTTCCAGACCACCTACTACAACGAATAGTCCAACGAAGAATAACAGTGTTTTGTAATCTACCTTCTTTAATAACATCATACTGTCTTTTCCGGAAGTAATCAAGGTTACAATTGCAATAAATAAGCCAATAAATGCAACGCTTAAGCCTGTCTGAGCATGAGTAATCAGCATAACAACCGCACATGCAAAAATGATGCAGCTGATAGTAAATTTACTCTTGCTTGTAATAGCTTCCTTCGGCTCCGGAAAGCTTGCAATGTCAAGTGTTTCCTTCTGTACAAGCTGTTTGTGGAAAATCGCATAAAAGTAAATCAGAGATAATATTAAGCATACGCCGGCAATGAGTCCGGTATGTGTAATAAAGTCTGCAAAAGAATATCCCAGGGAGGTTCCGATAATAATATTTGGGGGATCTCCACACATTGTTGCGGATCCACCTAAATTTGCACAAAAAATCTCTGACAGGATAATCGGAACCGGATTGAATTTCAACAGCTGTGCAAGCTCTACGGTAACTGCTGCCAGGAACAGAATAACGGTAATACTGTCAATAAACATGGACAGGAAGCTTGCCATTAACATAAATGTAATGAAGATCGGAATGGTCTTATACTTAACAGCCTTTGCAATCCGCATGCATAACCAGCGGAAGAATCCTGCATTTCCCATTCCTTCTACCATGATCATCATGCCGGCGATGAAGATAATGGTTTCCCAGTTAATTCCTGCAGAGGCCTCGCCACCCTGTCCTGCCGGATACCAGAAACTTAATGTAAAAATCGCACGAAGATTCAGTGTCTCCCAAATTGCCGCCGGACTGTGCATTACTAATCCAAATACAAGAACCAGCACCAGAAGACCACATACCAGTGTTACGATGTGACGCTCGATCTTTTCTGTCACGATCAGCGCAAACATTGCCACAAAGATGATTACTGCTAATATCTGAGCCATTTTACTCCTCCTTCTTTACATAAAAAATACCACTCCGTTGCCATAAACTTCTTCGTTCATGGTAAGTGGTTGTCTTTATGTTTTCTTAATAAATTTTAATATCTTGTTAAGACTTATCTTTTCTAACATATATTGACTGTCTTTGTCAAGCAATAATCACATATAATAGGTAACTTTTACAAAATTTTTACACCTGAAAAAAATAAGAGCTTCATATAAATCCGGAAATGATGTATGATAAAAAGGCAATCATTCTGTTGCGGAGCAATTTCTATTTACGAGGAGTTTTTGAATGAAACGTTTTCTTACTTTCCTGCTTGTGCTTGGATTGTTAATTTCATATTCTATGACGGCTCTGGCAGCCCCTTCGGCTTCTACCGATTATAATGAAGAAGCAGAAGCACGCAAGTCCCTTTCGATAAAGACCAATGAAATTGCCAACTGGCCAACCGGTCCGGAGCTTGGGGCAGAGGCGGCTTACCTGTTAGAAGCCAATACCGGTACGGTTCTTTATGCCAAAAATATGGACGAGAAGCTTTACCCTGCAAGCACCACCAAGATTCTCACCTGCCTGATCGCGGTTGAGAACTGTTCCATGGACGAGGTCATTACTTTTTCCCATGATGCCGTATTCAGCCTTGAACCCGGAAGTTCCAACATCGGTATTGATCCGGGACAATCCATGACGTTACGCGAATGTCTGTATGGCATTCTTGTGGGATCCGCAAACGAGGTGGCAAACGCAGTTGCCGAACATGTTGCAGGCTCGATTGATGCCTTTGCCGATATGATGAATGAAAAGGCTGCAGAACTTGGTTGTACCAATTCCCACTTCGTGAATCCACATGGACTGCATAATGAGAACCACTACACCACCGCACATGATTTAGCCCTGATTGCCAAAGCCTTCTTCCAGAATGAACAGCTTTCGAAGATCGGGAATACCGGCAATTATCATTTCGAAGCAACCAAAACCCAGCCGGATGACTTCTATATCCGCAACAAGCACCAGCTCATTTCCGGGGAAATTACTTATGAAGGAATTAAAGGTGGTAAAACCGGATATACCGAACAGGCCAGACAAACTCTTGTCACCTGTGCAGAAAGAAACGATATGCGTCTGATCTGCGTGATTTTAAAGGAAGAATCACCCAATCAGTTTTATGATACGGTAAAGCTGTTTGATTATGGATTTACGAATTTTGCCCCTGTAAATATTGCAGAGAATGAAACAAAATACTCCATTAAGAGTTCAAGCTTCTTTCATAATTCCACGGATATTTTAGGAAATTCTGCACAGCTTCTTGGATTAAATGAAAACAGCTATCTGATTATGCCAAAGACGATCACCTTTGCAGACCTTGATTCGGAAGTCTCCTATGATACGGATAACGATCAGGAGATTGCCATAATCCATTACAGCTATCACGGCGCCTATTTAGGATCAGCCACGGTAAATTTACTTAATACAGAAGGGTATACTGCCGCACCCACGAAACAGATTTTCTTTCCGTTGTGCCCGGTAGAGCTTCTTGGAAAAACCATTATTATCAACGTATTTTATCTGATAATCTGGATTCTCGGACTTGCCCTGCTTGCAATCCTCGTCAGCCTGATTCATTCCGTGTTTATCAACTACAACCTGTTTGATGATATGAGGCGGAAACATTACAGGAGGCGTACCCGGAAATCAAACAGAGGACCTCATTTTTAGGTCCTCTGTTTATCATACCAATTATTAACTTTTACTTACTCTTCTTATGATGTTCCTTCGCCGTTTCTCTCTTTTCCACAAGCTGGTCACTCTCTTCACTCGTAATAAACTTCGAGGTTTTCACCACATAAATCTTGTCATCCTCCGACCTGCGGATCCGGATCTTGGACTTCATAAGACCATGCACCGGACATTCGGAAACGCTGTAATAATGCTTCCCGTTTGGTGTAAACCAGCGGATTTTCTTTCGCAGATTCTTATGACAGAGATAACATTTCGTGCTGATGACCTCATGATCTGCCAGAGCCTCCTGCTTATCTTCAAACTCCCGGGAAATATACTTCATATAATCCGGAAAAAGCACATGGATCTCTTCTTCATGGGTTTTCGGAAGAATATAGGTATCGAACGAATAATTAACCCGGACCTCCGGCTCAATCTTCGCAAGAATTCTGGCGGTATAATACGCATCACTGAACGCACGGTGAAATGGAATATCCTTCTCAATATGAAGAAAATCAATGGCGAATTCAAGGCTCCGGCGCAGCTTACGATCCTCATACCGGATACTGAACAGCTTCTGTACATCTAAGAAACGGATCGGTGCAGAGGCTAACGGATCCATATGATAGTACTTCATATTCCGCTGCAGTTCAAACAAATCCAACGGTCCCCACGTACAGAAAATATAATCTTCTCCGCACCAGTCAAGGAACTCCTGCATGACCTCCGGAAAAGGACGCCCCTTTTGCAGATCCTTCATATGAAGATGAATAATCTTACTGGTGATATGATGCATATGCTGATAAACCCGGGGTTTCACAAGCTGATTGAATTCATCAATCATTTCATCCCTGTTATTCAGTTTAATTGCCCCAAAGTCAATGATTTCAAAAGGAATCTGTTTTACTTCCTCTTCATCACCTGTATTACTCTGATTCCACTCTAAATCAAGTACAATATAATTCATAGATTCCCCTTATCATATTCACCGGACATCCATTCGGTGTTCACGGTCACAATACAAAATCTTTCCGGCTGTTTCATGGCTGTTTCATGAGATAACCGGCATTGATTTCCTTTTTCTTCTGTGCTAGACTAACTCCTATGAAAACTACAAATACAAACCAGACTACAAATTCTATCAGTAAAAAATATTTTTGGAAGAAATTCTTTTCTTATTATAAGCCATATAAGAAGCTTTTCTTCTCCGATATGCTGTTTGCCTGCATCGGTGCAGGCGTTACACTCATACTGCCCCTTATTATACGGTATATTACAAGTGATGTCATCTACCGGACTGCAGATGAAGCCCTGCAGCTCATTCTGAAGCTGTCTTTGTTAATGCTGGGACTGATCGCTCTTGAATTTTACTGCAATTATTTCATTGCTTATTATGGCCACATCATGGGTGCCAAAATGGAATATGACATGCGAAACGAAATCTTCTCCCATTATCAGAAGCTGTCCTTCAGTTTCTTTGATAACCAGAAGGTCGGACAGCTCATGAGCCGTGTTACCAATGATTTATTTGAAATCAGCGAACTTTATCATCATGGCCCTGAAGATATTGTTATTTCCATCATTAAGCTGATTGGTTCCTTCAGTATTCTCTTATCCATTCACTGGCAGCTTGCATTGATTGCATTTGCCATTGTACCTATTATGCTTCTTTACGCCTTTTATTTCAATATTAAAATGAAAAAGGCCTTCGTAAAGAATCGTGCACGTATCGCAGATATCAACGCACAGATTGAAGATAATCTGTCAGGAATCCGTGTTGTAAAGTCCTTTGCCAATGAAGATATTGAGCTTTCAAAGTTTAAAAAGGGAAACGACCGCTTTGTGGAAAGCAAAAAAGAAAGCTATCGATATATGGGACTTTATAATTCCGGACTTGGTGCTTTTACCACACTTATTAATGTCATTGTAATTGCATCCGGTGCTTTCTTTATTACCAGATCCATCATTTCCGTTACGGATCTGATTACGTTCCTGCTTTATATTAACAACTTTACAGAACCGATTAAAAAGCTCATCAGCTTTACCGAACAGTTCCAGAATGGTGCCTCCGGATATACCAGATTCCTTGAAATACTTAACGTTTGCCCGGATATTGTGGATCGTCCGAAGGCCATTGAATTAAAAAACGCAAAGGGTGATATTACCTTTCAAAATGTCAGCTTTCAATATGAGGATACCACTGAAGCTGTTCTTTCCCATATTAACCTTCACATCAAAGAAGGCGAATACATTGCACTTGTCGGAACCTCGGGTGTCGGAAAATCCACCTTATGCAGCCTGATTCCCCGGTTTTATGAGGTTACGGAAGGCCAGATTCTGATTGACGGACGGGATGTCCGTGATTTCACAATGCGAAGCCTTCGTAATAATATTGGTATCGTTCAACAGGATGTTTATCTCTTTGCCGGTACCGTAATGGATAATATTCGCTATGGACGTCCGGACGCTTCGGATGAAGAAATTGTCCTGGCTGCCCGTAATGCCAATGCCCATGAGTTTATTATGAACCTTCCGGACGGATATGATACCTATATCGGCCAGCGTGGAATCAAGCTTTCCGGCGGGCAGAAGCAGCGTCTGTCCATTGCCCGGGTTTTCTTAAAGAATCCCCCGATTCTTATTTTTGATGAAGCCACTTCTGCACTCGATAATGAAAGTGAAAAAGTAGTACAGGAATCCCTGGAAAAGCTCGCAAAGAACCGTACCACTCTGGTTATTGCCCATCGATTATCTACTATCCGGAATGCAGAACGTATTCTGGTTCTTACGGAAAATGGCATCGCAGAAAGCGGAAACCATGAGGAACTGCTTGCAAAGAACGGGATCTATGCGGAATTATATAATATGCAATTCAGGAAATAGCTCTGCTCCGTTCATAAAAATCGTAATTATTCCGTTACAAAAAATCAGGATACATCTTTGTGTACAGACACACAGATATATCCTGATTTTTATAGTCGAACTGTTAATTACCACACTCTACGCTGATCCTGTTAAACGTACCCATAATATCCTCGGTGGAAAGTGCCTTCTTATCCTCACCGGACTTATCAATAATTGCTTCTCCCTGATGCATCATGATGAGGCGGTTTCCGTATTCCACCGCATAGCGGAGGTTGTGGGTAACCATAATGGTCGTAACCTTCTTTTCCTTCACGATCTGGTCGGTAAGCTCCATAATAAGGTCTGCGGTCTTCGGATCAAGTGCTGCTGTATGCTCATCCAGAATCAGGAACTCAATCGGCGTCATCGTCGACATGAGTAAGGCAAGTGCCTGACGCTGTCCACCGGATAAGGATCCTACCTGTGTATACAACTTATCCTCCAATCCAAGATTCAGCTTCTTTAAAAGCTCCTTATATTGTTCAATCTTTGCCCTGTTCACTCCTTTTCCAAGGTTATAGGGCTTTCCCTTATTGTCAGCAAGCGACAGATTTTCCAATATGGTCATGGAAGGACAGGTGCCCTTCGATGGATCCTGATAAACGCGGCCGATGCTTCTGTGACGCAGGAAATCCTTTTTTCCAACGATAGAAGTTCCGTTCACTACAATATCTCCGGAATCAATCGGTATCGTTCCACAGATGATATTAAGCAGGGATGTTTTACCGGAACCGTTACTTCCAACTACTGCTACGAAATCCCCATCCGGAATTTCAAGAGAAAAGTCCTGAAACAGGCAGAGTTCGTTTACGGAGCCCGGATTATAATATTTATGAATGTTCTTTAACTCGATCATGCTTCCGTACCTCCCTGTGTAGTCTGCTCTTTGCTCTCTGCTGCGGTTTCCTTAATTTTTGCACTTTTATTACGATCCATGCTCACTACAAGAATCACAAGGAATAATACTGCCGTAATCAGCTTTAAATCGGTAGAAGGAAGTCCAAGGCGTAACGCTAAAGCGACACATCCCTTATAAATAATGGAGCCAATGACGACACTGCTTGTTACCCTCATAAAGGTAACCTTCTTAAATAAGCTTGTTCCAATGATGACGCTTGCCAGTCCGATAACTACAGTTCCGGTTCCCATGGAAACATCGAAATAACGCTGCTGCTGTGCATAAGCACATCCGCCAAGGGAAACCAGTCCGTTTGCAATCGCAAGTCCGACAATTTTCACAAGTCCCTTATCCACACCAAGGGAAGTAACGATGATATCATTATCTCCTACGGCGCGAAGCAGGAATCCTGACTTCGTACGAAGGTAAGCATCCAGCAGATACTTCACGATCAGGGTAAGAATCAGAATGATAATTACCGTCTGATACGGCCGCATTGCTTCCGGGAAAATCTTATTCACAAGACTATTATCAAAAATGGTCTCATTGGTATAAATAGGAAGGTTGGCACGTCCCGCTATCCTTAAGTTCACCGTATAAAGGGCAGTCATCATAATGATACCGGAAAGCAGATCCCTTACCTTCAGCTTTACATGGATCACACCCGTCAAAATTCCAACAACGACTCCGGCTGCAAAGCTGATCGGCAGCGTAAGCAGCGGATTCATTCCTTTGGAAATCAGGATACAGGTAATCGCTGCTCCCATCGGAAAGCTTCCATCTACCGTCAGATCCGGGAAATCCAGTATCTTATAGGTGATATAGACACCCAACGCCATAATGGCGTAAATCATACCCTGTTCAAATACACTTAATAATAACGACACGTTTCTTCCTCCCCAAACAATCTGTATTCGTAACTGTTCAGTACCTTCACAGTTACGATGCAAAATCCATTCCAAATCGGCTTCGCCGATGGGATTTTGCATTACTGAATCATTTTCTTACGGTCTTGGCAGTAAATGCTTCGACCTGTACTGAATAGTTACCTGTATTCGCTCATTACTCTACAATAATTTCATCAAACTTTTCATAAGCAGATGCTACGAAGTCATCATCTAAAGCAAGGCTTACTTTATCTGCTGCAGCCGTATTAACATAAAGGCTGGGCTCGCTGATTACTTCGTAATTCATTTCAGATGCCTTTGCCTCACCCTTTAATACTTTTGCTGCCATATGTCCGGTCTGCTTTCCTAATTCAAAATACTCAAGACCCATGGAAGCAACACAGCCTGCTTTTACCTGCTCTACTTCAGATCCAAATACCGGAATACCGGCATCGGTTGCTTTTGCAATTACGGTCTGAAGAGCAGATACAACCGTGTTATCGGTGAGGTTTGTAATGCAGTCTACCTTTGTTACCAGGTCTGCTGCTGCAAGATCGACATCGGCGATAGTATTGATACCGGAATCCACGATTTCAAATCCATAGCTTCCTGCAGCTTCTTTATACTGTTCAATCGTACTTACGGAGTTAGCTTCACTTGTTGTATACAGAATACCGATCTTCTTTGCATCCGGAAGAATTTCACGGATCATCTTAAGCTGTGCATCAACTGCAAGTGCATCAGAGGTACCGGTAATGTTACCAACCGGACTTCCATCTGCGTTTGCAAGACCTGCACCAACCGGATCAGATACTGCAGTATAAATTACCGGGATGTCCGTATTCATCGTGGAATTATAAGCGCTCATTGCACTCGGCGTTGCAATAGCACAGATTAAGTTTACCTTCTTGGAAACATAATTATCGGAAATGGTACTTGCTGTTCCGGTGTCAGCCTGTGCATTGTCAAATAAAACGGTGAGATTCGTACCTTCTACAATACCCTCTTCCTCAAGTCCTGCCAGGAATCCTTCACGGCAGTTGTCTAAGGAACCATGCTCTGCGAACTGGGAAATACCAATCGTATAGGTAACATTGGAAGTACCACCGCACGCGGTAAGTCCTAAAATCATGGCTGCAGAAAGAATTGCTGCTAATAACTGTTTCTTCATAAGTTACTCCTCTCTACGCTCTTTGGCGTTCTCAAAAATAAATGATCTGGTTCTGATAGTTTTGAGACCGGTTTATATACTCACATGCCCGTGCTTCGCACTCTCTGTCTGACTAAAGTCAGACGCATGTTCGTTATTGGTACAAGAAAAACAAATGTCTCCTCCGGAGCCGCTTGTTTTTCTTTTGTACACAATAAGAAACCGCCTCAAGATAAACTTGAGGCGGTAATAATCAATTAACGCGGTGCCACTCAATTTCGATGAAAGTCTGTTAAAATATAAATGATTTCTTTCATCCTTTCCTCCATGCACTATCATACATGTCGCCATGATAACGGGTGCGAATCCCGCCGGTGCCTACTGTAAGTTCGGACCGTCCTCGAAAGCCCATTCAACAATTGTCCCTATACTGTCTTCCACCATACGACAGCTCTCTGTGATAGTTTCAAAAGCCTACTCCTCTTTCTCTCAGGTTTGAAGCACTATTTATTTGTTGTTACTAACAATAAAACCTTTTGTAACAATTGTCAACAACTTTTTGAAATAAATACTACGAAGGAAATACTGCGAATAAATACTGACAGACCGTCCTGGCGGCTTTGCATTACTTAATTGCTGTAAATGCTGACAATACCCAGTCATAGGCACCTGTTGTGACAATGCTTCCACAGTATTCACACTTACCGAATGAGGTTCCGGTTAAAGGTGCTCCACAGTTCGGACATACCAGACCCTTTTCTTTATCCTTGGCATCTTTGGTAAGACTGCCTACAGATCTCATAAAGGTCATCTTGTACTGCATGTTCCATCTGGTTGTTTTATCTCCGAACAGAATCTCTCCGGTTGCTTCCTTTACCTGATAATCAATCATGCTGGCTGCCAGATATACATCCAGATATTCATACTTCTCATCCGTATGATAGGACATCAGATAGGATTTGTTTACACTGATTCTCTCTAAATGGTTCACCACACCATCCTGTATTTTCTTCTGAATCTGTTTCTCGGTCTGCTGGTACAGATTCTGATGCAGTACTGCACGAACCGGTGTCAGATCACGCTTCTCCCACGCACTCTGGATATCCATATAAACATCGCCTGCAAACGCCAGGAAATCCTGTGCAGTAAATAGCGGATCCTTCGCCTTGATCTGCTGACTGATTGCTTCTGTCTGATCCGCAGGTGCAGGTGCCGGCGCACGATTCTGAGGTGCTCTCTGTGTCGCTGTTCCCGATGTCTTCTTATTCTTCTTCCTGGTGCTCTCAATAATGGAATAAACAACGATAATCAACCCAATAACAATGGCGATCGGACTAAATTCCCCACTGCCGCCGTCATCATCATAATCATAGTCATAGCTGTCATAATCGCTGCTTCCCCAGTCAGAATCCCAACTGTCACTGCTATCCCAGTCGCTACTGCTGTCATAATCATTGAAATCGCCGAATCCGGCCTTTGCCGTAGTCTGTGTGCTGAATGCCATCACAAGCACCAGCATCATTACTGCCAACAGTCTCCGAAACAGGTTTTGTTTGTTTTTCATCTGCCCTTTCCTTTCTCTCCTTTGTCTGAATCATCCGTTGCCTGAATAATCTGCTGACTATATGTATTAAGGTATGCCTCAGCCGTTAACGGATTTCAAAAATTCTTGCCATTACCGGTTCTTTGAAGCTTACATGAAGCTGCTGATCTTCAGATACTTCATAGGACACATGTTCCTTTAAGCTTTCCTTCGGATAAGCAAGCCTTACTTCCTTTACAGGGTTTCCATCGGTAAGCTTTTCAAGCGGTATATCATACTCAGAGGTCTCCCCATATCTTCTCCATACCGCCAGATAGCTCTTTCCTTCTACCTTCCATCCGGCACATAAAAAGTGATCCAGACTCGTTGCGAAGCCATTCGGCCATATGGGAAGTGCTTTTTTAATATCCTGACGAATGGATTTATAATATTCTATGCCCTCCTTTACCAAAGCATGACGCTCTTTGGAAAGCTGTGCCAGATGACCGCTCTGGTGGATACGAAGCAGGAGTGCATTGACCATATTGTAAATCGTCTCTTCCTCGTCGCCATCCTTAAGCGGATAGGACCAGATTGCTGCCTGCTCCGGAGTAAGTGCCGCTCCGGCATTTGCTGCGATGGTTGCATAGTTTCGGTAGTCCTCCTGATCCGAGGTAGACTGGATACTGTATCTTGCAAGCATTGCATAATCGGTACGCAGACCACCGCTGGAACAGTTTTCAATTACAAGATCAGGATACTTCTCAAATACACCGTCAAGCCACTTCAGGTATGCTCTTTCATGCTCCAGCATCCCCTGTCCGACACTGTCTGCATAAAGCTCTGTACCAATTCCGGGTTCAATATTATAATCCATCTTGATATAACCGACACCATACTGATTCACCACACGGTCAATGACCTCATTGACATGATCAATGACTGCCGGATTACGGAAGTCAAGCTGATATCTGCTGCGGTCGTAGACTCTTTTCCCATGGCGGATAAAGAACCAGTCATCCGGAACGCTCTTTGCCTTCTCGCAGTTAATTCCCATAACCTCAAGCTCTAACCATACACCGGGAACCATGCCCTTTTCACGAATATAATCGGTTACTTCCTCGATGCCGTTCGGAAAACGCTCATAGCACTGCTGCCATTCACCAACACTGTCCCACCATTCGCCGGGCGCATACCAGCCCGCGTCAATGACATAATATTCACAACCCATAGCTGCTGCCGCATCAATCAGCGGAAGCTCCTTTTCGGTTGTCGGATCACCGAACAGACAGTTCATATAATCGTTAAAGATAACCGGAAGATTCTCATTATCCTTATTCGGACGGCGGATCATACGGCGGTACCTGGTAAGCTCGCCCATGGCCGTATCAAAGCATCCTTCCGATACACCGACCGCAACCGGAACAGAGGTAAAGCTTTCACCGGGCTTTAACTGCTTGAACCAGTGGGACTGTACTTCGGTCGGACCGCTTAACGCCAGATAAAAATGATTGTTGACGTCACTGATCTCTGCGTGCCAGGATCCATTATGTTCAATCTGCCAGAAAAGGGAGGTATCTGCCTCGGAATTCTGAAGATAACCCATAGGGAGATACTTCTTTGTAGACCAGTTTCCGGTATTGGTCAGCTCAAAGGTAACAGAGGTTCTCTGGTATACAGTCGGCTGAGTCTGTCCGAAGCCAAGCTCCGGGAAGGTATTCGTCCGGAAATTCATTTCCTTCTGCCATCCGTGACAGGCATAGGTAAGGCTCATCTTATCGTCAGAGCTTAGCTTTCCTTCCTTTTCAATTCCAAGATAATAGAAGGAGGAAAGATACTCTAACGTCTGTTCCTCAGAGCCTTCGTTAATTACTTCATTGTACATGCGGATCACAGAGGTTCCCTGATAAAACTGCCAATGGGTAATGACCTTGGCTCCGGTCATCTCATCCTTCTGGATAAAGGTAAGCTTACGGCCAGTCTCATTACGCTCGTCCTTCAGATCCACAAAGGTAAGCAGATAACCGGGTGCGGTTACGATATGCTTGTTTCCGTGCTTCTCATAAGGCCGGTTATAGCCGGAAAAGTTCACCTGGACAAGCTGGAAGCCCTCCTTCATAAATAATTCGCTCTCGTTAAGCCCTTCAAACGGTTTGGAAGAAAAATGAAGGAACTTCAACTGATTCTCTTCGGTCACGCCGAAAACGAGATAAATTCCATTTTCTTCGATGTTAATCCATTTCTCAATATGTGCCATGTTCTGTCTCCCTTAACTGTGTTGATGTACAGTTGTTTCCTTTCTGAAGCTTTATCATTAATGCTATTGATGTAAGGTCCAAAAGGTATTTTGCCCCTGACTTGATATCCACGAATTGCCCTGTATATATCTATTGTGTCTTTATGGGATCATATCCGCACGGAAAGGAATAACCGGAAGCGGCTCCTTTAAATGTTCACCGAGCAGCTTCTCCATCCAGACCATATTGTACCAGGTCCCGAACTTATATCCGCACCGATGGAATTCTCCCACCATTGAATAGCCCATTTTTTTGTGAAAACGCACGCTGTCTGCATTCAGATGTTCATCCTCTTCTTCCGGATAAGCAATACAGGCATTCACATTCAGGATATGCTGCTTGCGGAGACATTCCTCCAGCACAGCATATAAAGCCCTGCCAACTCCCATGCGTTTCATATCCTCACGCACATACACAGAGGTCTCGATGCTCCAGTCATAGGCAGCGCGTTCTTTAAATGCACCGGCATAGGCATATCCAATGAGTCTTCCCTCATACTCTGCTACAAGATAGGGATATTTCTGCAGGGTCTTCGTAATACGCGCTGCGAATTCTTTCACAGACGGCACCTCATATTCAAAAGTAATTGCCGTATGTTCCACGTAAGGTTTATAAATTTCCAGTAATTCCGCAGCATCCTCTATGGCAGCCGCACGGATCCGTAAATAACTCATTTCCCATCTCCTGTTCTTCGTTATTTATTCCGAACCATCCGATGGTTCATTGCTTTCCATACGACTTAATTCCTGATAAAGTCTTGCCACCGGAAGTCCTACTACATTGCTGTATTCTCCGCGGATTTCCTTGATATAAATCACGCAGCCTCCCTGAATGGCATAGGCTCCGGCCTTGTCCATCGGTTCACCGGTTGCCACATAATTCTCAATCTCCTGCATGCTCATCGGATACATTTCAACCTCTGTATCTTCATAAAATGTATTCCGCTTCATCTGTCCCGACGCATCCTCCCATACAAGAGTAACACCGGTATAAACATGATGAATCTTTCCGCTCAGCTCCTGCAGCATGGAAATGGCATCCTGCTGATCCTTTGGCTTGCCAAGAATCCTTCCGTGAATTGCAACAATCGTGTCAGCTCCGAGAACCAGCCTGCCTCTCCGCTCTGCTTCACTTAATTTTGAATATACATCAAAGGCCTTTTGCTGTGACAGCTCCATCACCACATCACACGGCTCTTTCTTCGTTGTAATCTCTTCACATTCACTTTTCACTACCCGGAATGGAATCCCAATCCGTTGCAGTAATTCCTTCCGCCGCGGCGAACCTGACGCCAGAATGATCTCTTCGATTGGATGATTCATTGTTATCCTCCCGGTATCACTACAGATAATTCACAAGTAATTAATCTTTTTTCCTATCTCTCCAATACCAAATCATACTCGTTGCTCTATGAAATAAAGCTCCGGATAAGCTGCTCACATTCCTCTAACGTCATCGGGTCTGCATAATTCGAAGTAAATGTCATCGTTACCGTTCCATCTTCACTGGCTGCAAAATACTGGTAAACGCCATCGAATTCGCCTTCCACAATATGAATGGTGCCATAGGAACTGTCCAACGTTCCAATCTCTTCTAACTGATAAGTTTCAAAATAGGTATCCGTTTCTCCATCAAAGAAACGCTCCAGTTCTTCATCCTGATCTTCATACAGTGTAGCCTGATACTCTCCGTTATCAAAGTAGCTGAAGTATTCACAGGTATAGGTGCACGTATAATCGCCCGGAATGGTGTAATACAATTCGTCCTCATTCAGCTCGGTAATTGCTTCTCCATACTCCGTACGCACAGCATATCCGGCAATTCCGCTTGCCAGAAAGTCGGAAATAATGCTATTCGTAATATCCAGTGCATTGTCGGTATCCATGGTATACACCGTTAAAAGATAGGTCTGACCTTCACCATCCTCACGAATGAATGAAAGCATAAGCAGATCTTCCATAATGCCGGTAATGTAGATTCCTTCCTCATGGTAATCCACGAAAGGTACTTCCCCGGAATTTTCCTTCATCAATTCGCTCATATTCTCTGCGAACTCAGACGCCGGATAATCTGTGAACACTCCAACTTCCAGAATGGATGCTGTTCCTTGCAGCTCATAGCCAATTTTCACATCACTCTCAACCCTAATGGCAGCTTCGGTTAACTGGAAGGACTTGCCATTTTCAAAGGTTACGGTTATTGCATCATCTGCTTCCGTAATACCTTCTTCCATCCGTTCAAAAGCTTCCTCATCATTCGGAATATCTTCTTCCAGAATTTCTTCCTCTGGAAGTTCAACCTCTTCTATAACCTCTTCCACAATAGGCGGCTCATAATTCTCTGCAAGCTTCAACACCTGGCCATAAGCACTGCATCCGGTAGATGCAAGTAGCATACTGACTGCAAGTAACATCGCAATAACTTTTTTCTTCATGTTCTCTCCCTCGTTTGTCCTGTTTTCTTCATATCGCTTACTGTAAAAAAAAGTAATTTATCCGAATACTAATCTAATATTAAACATACAACATGTTAACGCTCCGTTCAACCTTTTTCTATTTCGTAAACCTTTGTTGCAATTTTTTCGCGGAAACGGATATCATGATCCACAATCAGCATTGTTGGCCGGTACTGCAAAATCAGCTTTTCAATCTGCATTCTGGAAAATACATCAATATAATTTAATGGCTCATCCCAGATATAAAGGTGTGCCCGCTTTAACAGACTTCCGGCAATCAGTACCTTCTTTTTCTGCCCTTCGGAATAGTCCTCCAGATTCTTATGAAACTGCACCCGTTCCAGATCGAGTTGTCTTAATATGGAAAGAAACAGGCTTTCGTCCAGATCCTGTGCTTTGGCATACGCTTTAAGACTTCCTCTTAAATGGGAAGTGTCCTGATTAATATAGGAAATCACAAGCCCGGATCCAACCTGAAGTATTCCCTCCTGGATCATCCCCTGCTCTCCTAAAATTGCATGAATCAGGCTCGACTTACCGCATCCGTTCTTTCCGTGAAGAAATACCCGTTCTCCCTGCCGGATCTCAAACCCGAAATCCCGGAAGATCCACTTGATCTGATCCGTATGGAATTCTTTCAACGTCTGCACCTGCTCTGTCTTCTGTGATTCTTCCCTTAGATAACCAATCCCATATTCTCTCGCAGAAACTAAGACTTCCTTATAATATTTCAGAGGCATCAGCTTTAAATCAACCGGATTTTCAATATCCTGCAGGAGATCCTCCTTTTCCTCGATTTCTCTGGAGATCCGGTTCTGCATCTGCTTCACACGGCTTTGCATCTTCTTGGTCTTGGCACCGATATACGCTCTGGTGCTGATACAGCGGTCATGCTCCTTAACCGGATTAAACCCGATTTTTGTATTCTCATTCTGGTCCGCCCAATTCCGGGTGCGCAGAGCTGCCTCCTTAAGCTTTCCGATTTCTTTCAGATGCTTCTCATTCTCTGCCTGCACAAAATGATCCTGCCGTGTCTTATTTTCCCACCAGCTTGAAAAATTGCCGATCTGGACCTCTATCGTCTTCCGGTTAAGGACAAGTACATGATCAATACAGGCATCCAGCAGATCCCGGTCATGGCTTACTAAAATAAAGCCCTTCTTTCCCTGCAGATAACGCTTCACAACCTCTCTGGACTCCTGATCCAGATGATTCGTCGGCTCATCAATCAGCAGAAATTCATTTTCACCGGAAAACAGCAACGCGAGCATAACCTTCGTGCGTTCTCCGAAGCTCAACGTCTCAAAGGGCCGGTATAAGACCTCTGCATTGATTTCCAGCAGATTCAGTTCACAGATGACCCGCCAGACTTCACAAGCCGGTTTCAGCTCCTCCATGAACTCTGCACAGCTTCGTTTTAACTGACTGTCATTTACGTTATATGGAAAATACTCAAATACGGTACTTGCTGTAATGGAACCCTGATATTCCTGTTTCCCAAGTAAAAGATTTAAAAATGTGGTTTTCCCCTTTCCGTTTCTTCCAATAAGCCCCAGCTTCCAGTTCGTATCAATGGAAAAGGATACATTCTCAAAAACTGGTTCAAAACTACCTTCGTAAGTAAAGGTAAGATTCGATACATTAATTTGTGACATAAACATTCCTCCTTCAAAAAGCACTGTTGCCTGAAGGATCGAATCTTCACACGAATAAATTTTCTTTTATGATGATATGATTATATGACTTTAAATCGTTTGCAAAAGATAGACTCCGCGTACAGATTCCCTACCTTCGACAACATGATGTGCATAACCACAAAGCCATCCCAAAGCTTCCTGATTACTTCATTGCTTCTGACTGCTTACCAACCGAACCTGCCACTGGCAGCTTCTCTGGATGCATTGTAACTCAAAAATGATCCACTGGATCATTTTCTCATATGCATGGCAACTTAAACTTCCTGCTGCATATCATGTTTTCAAAAATAGATCATCATCGCACTGCGGCCTCCCTCTGCTTACGCAGACATGGTTCTTTGATTATCTGATTATGTAAAAACAGGTCCGCTGTATTAGCGGACCCGTCAGTTACATAGTTGCTATTACGAATTTATCTTACTACAAAATTACTCAATCGTAAAGGCATTAATTTCAGTTTTCAGACCGTTCATATTATCATCCAGAACTCCGGCAGTCTGTGTCAGCTTCTCAACATTGTTCAGAAGCTCTAAAGCCATATCATGAACGAGTGAAGAGCTGCTTGCAGTCTGTTGAATAATCGCGGAAATATTCTCTACGGCATCAAGTGTTTCGTTTCTCTCCACATCCGCAGAAGCGGTACAATCGCCGATCTCCTTTAAGTTCACGAAAAGCTCCTGCATCTGATCGTTCATTTCCTTAAAGACCTCGATAACCTGTCCTACTGCTTCCTGCTGGAACGCAACCATCTCTTCCGCATTCTTCGCACTCTCTACGGTAGACATCGTCTGTGCGGAAATAATCTCGACCTTATTCTTAATCTCGCCTGCTGCCACACTGGAATCATCTGCCAGATTACGGATTTCCTGTGCAACAACAGCAAATCCTCTTCCGGCTTCTCCTGCCCTTGCCGCTTCAATGGAAGCATTTAAGGAAAGAAGATTCGTCTGCTTGGAAATCTGGTTAATGGTCTGTGCAAATCCATTAATCGTTTCGGATTCCTTCTTTAACAGGCTGATGCTTTCACCAACCTTATTCGTAATATCTGATGTTTCCTTCGCTCTCGTGGAAAGCACTTCCACGATTTCGGTACCCTTCCTGATCATGTTTTCCGTTTTATCACTGAGCTGCTCTGCCTTTTCCACCATGTCACTGATGGCCTTCATCTTCTCAGACAGCTCATTGGTCTTAATTACACATTCTTCGGCATGCTCTGCCTGTTTCGTCATACCAATACTGATTTCATCAATTGCCTTGGTAATATCAGAAGAATAATTGTTAATGCTGCTTGATACATTATGTACATCATCGGAAGAGGCCTCCAGCTGGGCAGCTGTTCCGGACAATCTCATAACAAGCTTCTTATTATTATGAACCATGTTGGTTGCCGTCTTCGCAAGAGACTGGAATTCATCACGTCCCCTGGCATCCACCTGAACAGTAAGGTCACCTTCTGCCACCTGATTCAGACGCTTGGAAATTCTTCTCATATTTCTTAATATTCCCTGAGCAATTATGGTACCAATCAGCAGGGAAATGATACATGCAATTATAATGAATGCAATGGTAATATTCTTAATCTTTTCAGCCTGGCCGGTTACTACACTGGAAGGAATCAGGGAACAGAAGGTAATTCCGGTAGCTTCGCTGCGGCTGTAAATATAGAGATAATGCTTTCCATTGTATCTTACTTCCATATTTCCGGCCATTTCATCGCTGCCGGAGCTTTCAACATAAAAGTCCTGACCGGGGAAAACAGATTCATCAAGGAAAACAACCTTGTCCTCATCATCTCTGGTGCAGACAATCTCTTTTCCATCATCTGTTACAAACCCGATAATACTTCCGGATCCCAAATCCATACCACTTAACAGATCACGAACTGCATCGCTGTTTACATCAATTACAATATATCCCATCTTCTGACTCGACGGCAACGCATAGGAGACAAAATAATCATCACTGCTGGTGCCAAGTGTTTCATCAATTATATCATGATAGCTGATCCACTTTTTTATATTGGATGCATCCGGTGACATTTCCTGAATTTCTGAAAGGAGATCCTTATAAAAACCGTCAATTTTATCAGACGTTTTCGTTGTCATGCAGTTATTGCCGGACATGGTAATTATATGGATGTCATTGATAAAAGAATTCGCCGTCTTTGATGCTGCCAGTTTCACTCTGGTGTCACTGTAATAGTTCGCCTTTTCAATCGCGGACTTACCCATTAGTCCAAGGAAATACTTCTCAAGATCACCATCAAAAGCATACTGCATGGCTTCCGACTTAATACCGGAGCAGCTTACATCCATATAGTCTGTTGCCATGTTTGCTGTCTGTTGGGTAGATTCCATGTATTTCTCACTCAGTCCATCCTCTGCATACCGATAGGAAACAATACCCACCACGATCATAAACACAATCGGAACAAGGAAACACAGATAAATCTTACTGCGAAGACCGAAAATACCAAATTTCAAATTGGAGTCCTTCTTCTGTCTGACACTGTCCTTCACATCCTCACGGACTTCATTCTGGGCTTTCTCAAGATCTTTCTTAACCTTTTCACCCTTGGCCTTTACTTCGTTAAGTCCTTCTTCCACCTGTTGTTTTCTTTCTTTTTTCTTCCTTCTGAACTTTGAAAAATCCAAGCCCTTTTTCTTCTTTGTGTTTTCAGAAGGAATGTCTTCAGAGGGTGACATTGCCTCAACCTCATTTACTGTCTCATTTATTTCCGTATCTGATGAAGCTTTCTTCAGATTGAAAAACTTTTTGTCTTTCGCATCTTTTTTCATCACGTGTAACCTCCCTTCAAAGCAAACCCGATGTTGAATATCATTATAGGAGATTTTCACAAGTTTTACAACCGAAATCAGACAGTTTTCGTATATGTTTTCGAAAAAATTCACTCTTAAAAAATAATTTAACTTACTTTAAGTAATTTTAACTATAAATTACATTTTTTATGTCAATATTAGTATAATTTAGCCTTTTAGCCTTGTCCACACCTGCATTTCGTTTTCTCCACGATTCGCCCAGGTATAATAAGGAATATAAACTAATTCTATTGATTCTGTATCTGCAACATGATATTCCGCATACAGACTCTGACTATGATTTTCAAATTCCGGTGGATCCGAAATATCACGGAATCCCTGCGCCTTTAATGCAATAACTTCTTCCTTCTGAATCTTCATCGGACAGGAAACCGGCTGTTTCATCGGATCAACAGAAAGCAGATGAAGGTCTGCGCCGTTGTCCCTTTCTTCCAGACAATATACGACCGGACCCCTTTGCAATGCCACCTTTCCGGCATCCTCCCGTACGGCCGGGTTTGCCACAATCCATTTTGGTTCCATCGGGAAATCCAGTGTAAAAGCTTCCTCTTCCCGATCGAATTCACTAATGTATAAATAACCGTCTTTTATTTGAATTCTTTGGAGATCTGCACCTAACCTCATCTTGTGTTCCATTACGGATCCCTTTATCACCTGATCATCATACTGCAGGGTAAACGAATCACACCAGCCGGGAACCCGTAATGCCAGTTTGAAATCTGTTCCCTTTGCCCGGACTGTAATTTTTACCTTACCATTCCATGGAAATTCGGACTGAATCTGTACATCCACATCCTGATCCTTTATTTTCTTTGTCAGAATACTTCCCATATAAAGATGTACGAAAAGAGTATCTTCATTTTCCGTATACGCATAAGAGCCGATGGAACTCAATAACCGTGCAATGTTCGGAGGACAGCAGGCACAGCCAAACCATTTCTGTCTTACCGGCTTCACATGAAATTTCCGCTCATCCTTATGGCAGCTCTCCGGATTTACTTCCAGAGGATTTACATAGAAAAAGCTTTTTCCATCCAATGCCATGCCACTTAAAATTCCATTATATAAAGCACGTTCCATAACATCCGAATATTTTGCCTTCGGTGCAATCTCCAGCATTCTTCTTGCAAAGAAAACAAGCCCGATGGATGCACAGGTTTCCGCATAGGCTGTATCATTTGGCAGATCAAACGGGAAGGAAAAGGCTTCTCCGATATGAGTCCCTCCAATGCCACCGGTTACGTACATTTTCTGATTGGTAATATTATCCCACAGTGTTTCACAGGCCTTATAGAGTGACTCATCTCCTGTAATTCTCGCAATATCAGCCATTCCGGAATACAGGTACACGGCACGAACCGCATGTCCTACTGCCTCGTCCTGTTGACGAACCGGTAAATGTGCCTGATGATATTGATAGCGCAATTCATTCTTTTCTTTCTCCGTAAGCTTCAGGTTCTGTTCGATATCAAAGTAATACGGCTTTGTCCCCCGCTGATTAATGAAAAACTCACTTAGCTGAAGGTAACGTTCCTCACAGGTTACTTCGTACAGGCGAACCAGTGCCATTTCTGCAATTTCATGTCCAGGATATCCCTTGCATTTTCCTTCTTTCTTACCAAAATAATTGGCAATATAATCCGCAAAGCGTTCTGCTGCCTTTAACAGCTTATCCTTACCGGTTGCCTGATAGTAAGCAACTGCTCCTTCTGTCAGATGACCAAAGCAGTAAAGCTCATGATTGTCCTTCAGGTTAGTAAAAATCTTGTCCTTGCCATTAATAATATAGTAGGTATCCAGATATCCGTCATCCTGCTGCGCCGCACAGACAATATCAATCGCCCCGTCTGCAATTTTCTCAAGCTCCGGATCCGGATACTGTGTCAGGGAATAAGCAACCGCTTCAATCCATTTTGAAAAATCACTGTCCTGAAAGACAAACCCATAAAACTTGTCTTCCAAATGCTCCGGATCCTCCGGAAGTGCTTCAAAGCCACGGAAGGTATATTTCGGTTCTTCATACGCCTTTCCTAACCGGTGTTTTTCCTGATTCATTTTACCTGCAATCTTAAAGTTACGCATACAATAGCTGGGTGCTGCATCCTTTACCCTGTCATTTAATGCCTCCCACTGATAAGGTATAACCTCTTTCCTTACAAGCTCCATCTCCTTTTTCCAAAAGGAATCGGTGATCTTCAGGCTTTTTAAGTCCAACGGTGTGTTTATTTTATTCATATGCATTTCCTTTCTCTTTACAGCAACAGTTTATTATAGTTGTTTCATCCACATCATGATACAGAAATTCCCGAAAACAGGCACTTCCTCCTGTTTCCTTTACAGCATAACAGAACAGACCAAACCGGCATCCCGTAAAATGATCCAGCTTGAAATATAGCTTATGTACGCGACCGATGAGCAGCCAGTCACCCTTACCGATCCGGTAATAGCAGCGTGCTTCATCCTTCATGTTGCGGAAATCTGCTTCAAGACGAAAATCAATCTGATGAGATCCCACAACAATTCCATCTGTGACATTCAATATGCCGTCTTCTCTTTTATCCAGCATAAGGACTTCATATTTTCCCTGACGCTTGGTAATGCCAACTGCGGCATAACAGCCCTGCAGGGCACACAGGCCTGCAATATCGCCCTCCTTCAGTTCAGAAGCGTCAACGGTTACTTCTGCTGCACAAGAGGGATAACTCATCCGCTGTGTAATGGTGTTTACAGCCTGTGTAAGCTCTGCACAGACTTCCCTTGTTATAATGGTATAGCTCCCCTGCAACGGATTGAGATGATAGTACGATGGATCCGGATCATGATTAAACTGCCAGTGTGGAAGCAGCCCGTTATGAAAATCATCACTTCCCACTAACGGTTGATAAATATAATCCGGTCTGGTGCTGCAAATCTCTATTTCCTCCGGCACATGTCCGTTCTGACCGAAAACCGGAAAATGATCCTTCCAGGTAACCGGAAGCAGAATAGGAATCCGTCCAACTGCT